>X355_Hoffmanns_Two_toed_Sloth__coassemble_1821_pt1 | contig 134399 bp, 107 predicted proteins | sample X355_Hoffmanns_Two_toed_Sloth__metabat2_high_PE_009 | metagenome-assembled genome bin X355_Hoffmanns_Two_toed_Sloth | reverse complement strand
AATTTCAGACCCGCATTATCCGCCATGTTCTGAAAATTTATCAATGCCGTTTTCTGATTCATCCCGTGGTCGGCCGTAAGGTAGATGCGAAGTTCGGGATTCGCGTCATGGATTTTCCGGATATATTCATTCACATACCGCACTTGTTCATCTGCCTCCGGCGTTCCGGGGGCATAATGATGAAAGACATAATCGTTGGTCGTGCAATAGATAAAATCCGGATTCTCTTTCTCGACACAAGCCAGTGCCGCCTGCATGATCCACTTCGTGCTTGTGCTATCCTCGATGGCAGGCGGCATCGGCAGTCCGAGTTGTTCGAGAATTTGCCGGTCCGGGTCCTGAGCATTGACCGCAATATCGGTTCCATCGCCATAGACACCCAGAACTTTGCCCTTGACGGTAAGGAAGGCCGTTTTCTTTCCGGCATTCCTATAAGCCTGTATAACGGTGGGAGCTTTCATAAAGCCCCGTTCCTCGATAAAACCCTCTTCCTTTGTCTGCGGATTGTAATAGTAATTCCCGACTACTTTCGTTTCCTCCGGGAACTTGCCGGACAGGATGCAGGCATGATTGACATTCGTGACCGACGGAATGACGCCTTTTACGGTTTTGAGAAATCCGCCGGTGCGGGCCAATTCGAATAAATCCGGTGCATTTCGCTCGTTCAGGTATTCGGGGGCACATCCGTCGAATACCACGATCATTACCTTATCCATTTTTTTCGTATTGTTATCTTCTGTAAATTAAAGACAGGCCGATTTTATAAAGCACGGACAAAAGACATTCATGTCCTTTAGCCTGGCTTCCTGCTTCCGCCCGTTTAGACTATATCCTTTTCTTCCTTGAATTTTTTCTCCATCGGCCGGATAAACGACCATGTGGAGTGGATTACACGCCATACTCCGTCTCCCTCTTTCTGGTAAACTTCGATGCAGTTGTATTCCATGTCTATCAGGTTCGTATCGGCAAAGAGAGACAATAATTTCTGAAATCTTCGATATTCATACAACGCCGCTTTTATCTGCAAACGTACAAAAAACTCAATTCATTGTTCAATCCGGATTGCATTTTTATAAGTTTTTTGTAGAACAAAAACAGTCGTTTTCCTGACATCCGAACTTCCCTGCGATTTTTTCCGTCGACGCCACATACGGCCTTTAAATGCCATAAGCTGCCGGAACCTTCAATATAAGCACTTCGTGAGACCTAATCTTATGGTCTGTCATTCATAACCGTGAAATTATGCAGCAAGAAGATAATCTGAAAAGACAAGCCGAAGTCATGGATTTCATGCGAGTTTTGATATTCTCTTTACGATCAAACATATCGGATAATTAGGTGGAAAATTAATGCCGTGCGAGACATACTGACTTGTACTAAAAAAAACTTTACAGCTTTTATACTTAGCCCTGAGTGAACTTTACAGTTCTTTGATATCGTACTAAAATAGCTTGACTGACGAAGGAAAACTGCGCTCGACTGCCTAAACTTGACATCGGTCTTTTCAAAGTACGGTATATGCTTGACAACTAAAAATGAATTTGACTGACATGGGTTGACATTCTTAAACAGTTTTTGCTCCACTGCCTGCAATAGCTTAATTTTAGGAATCGATTGATAATTGAGAGGCGTTTTTTCTGCCATAGCTTTACTTTTGCCAATGTTAAATGCCCTGATTAGTGAAAATATTTATAAATTTGCACGCATCGGGAAACCGGCCCGACGGATAAACAAGTGCGAATGACGGATATGACCACACTGCTGAAGCGATTGCGGTCGGGGGACGAACAGGCCCTCCGGAGCCTCTTCACGGAGATGTATCCCACGCTCTGCACCTTCGCCGACCGGTATCTGCACAACCCGGACGAAGCGGCCGACATCGCACAGGAGGCCTTCCTGAAATACTGGGTCCGACGGGAGCATTTCGATGCCATAAACCGGATCAGGGCCTTCCTCTACATCACGGTCCGCCGTGCCTGCCTCAACCATATCCGCAACCGCGCGGGACGCAATGAGAGCCTCGATGAAACACTCGGGGAGATTGATGTCGATTTCTACCAGCAGATTATGGAAGAGGAGGCCCACCGCATCCTGAACCAAGCAATCGACCGGCTGCCCGAACAACTCCGGAAGGTCATGGGATTCGCCCTGCTCGGATTCAGGAATGCGGAGATCGCCCTGCGGATGCACATCACCGAAGGAACGGTACACGCCTATAAAAAAGAGGCCTACAAGCGTTTGAGAGCTGACCTGCATCAGCATTACTACCTGCTCTCCATCCTGGTTTATCTCCTGGAATAAAAAAATCGTAAAAAAATGCGATTCCGGACACTCCCGGAACGACTTTTCGTGTGTTCTCTTTTATAGAAGACATCCGAAAAAGCGACATGAATTACGAAATCTTCGAAACAGCCCGCCTGATAGCCCGCTATCTGGCCGGAGAACTTACGGACGACGAACGCGCACGCCTCGATGCATGGCGCGGGGCATCCGAAGACCGGCAGCAATGGTTCGACCGGATTACGGAACCGAAATTTGCCGCCCGCAAATCTCACGAGCTGCGCAGATTCGATACCGACGCAGGCTGGAAAGACCTTTCCCGACAGCTCCATCCCCGTCCACATCCCAGACCGCTCCGCAGGCGGTGGCTGTACGGCGCTCTCACCGCCGCCGCAATGGTCGCCGGACTCATCGCCTTTGTTTACATTCCGGAAAAAGCCCGTCCCGTAATCCCGGAAACGACCATCGAGGCCGGTGGCAAAAGAGCCCTGCTGACACTCGCCGACGGCCGGCATATCGACCTCGAACAGCGCAGCGGGGAGACCGTCCAAGAGCAGGACGGCACCAGCATCGACGTACAGGCCGACGGATTCGTCTACGAACAGCCCGCCGATACCACAGCAGCGGCTCCGGAACTTTACAACCGCATAGCGGCACCCCGCGGCGGCGAGTGCAAACTCACGCTGCCCGACGGTTCGGTGGTCTACCTCAACGCCGAAAGCGATCTGCGCTTTCCGGTCCGCTTCAGCGACTCGCTGCGGGTCGTGGAACTGAACGGCGAAAGCTATTTCCAGATACATCACGACGAGACGCGTCCTTTCATCGTGCGCACGGCCGGCATCGACATCACGGTTCTGGGTACAGAGTTCAGCGTGCAGAGCTATCCCGGCTCGGCCGAGGTCCTGACGACGCTGGCAAGTGGAAGCGTCGCCGTCTCCGACGAGCACCTCTGCCGGACGCTCCGTCCGGGCGAACAGGCCGTCTACACACCGGCAACGGGGGAAATGGCCGTCCGGCAGGTCGACGTCGACTGTTACACCGCCTGGAAAGACGGACGCTTCCTCTTCAAGAACTGCACGCTGGAGCAGATTTTACAAACGGCAGCCCGGTGGTATGATATCGACGTAACGTACGAAACCGACGAGCTGCGACACATCGTCTTCGACTGCAGTATCGAACGCTGCGAGACCGTCAACGAAATGCTCGGTCTGTTCCAGGAGACCCGGACCGTACGTTTCGAGATCGAGGGACGCCTGATCCGGGTACTGAAGCCCGAATGAACCTCCGCAAAACGACAATCCAATCATTCCGCTTATCGAATCAATTTTTACTAACTCCCCAAAGCCCTCTCTTATGAAAAAACCCGATCGTCCGGACAACTCCGTCCGCAGAACGACGATGAGATGCATCGGCACGCTTTGCCTTCTCCTCGCATGTCTCGCACCGTTCCGATCAATGGCGGCCCAGCCGCTGATCAACCTCTCGATGAAGAACGCTGCAGTCAAGGAGGTGATCTGGGCCATTGAAAAACAATCGAAGATAGCCTTCGTCTTTAACGCCGAGGTGCTGGACAAGGTCGGCCGGATCAGCGTGACGATCCGGAACCAGCCCGTCGAACAAGCCCTGCAGATCTGCCTGCGGGACACCCCGCTGACCTATGTCAAACAGCAGGGCGTCATCGTCATCAAACGGAAAGAGACCGCCCCGAAACCCCAGACCGTGGTGGTCAGCGGACTAGTCATCGACAAGAAGAGCCGCAAGCCGATGCCGGGCGCCAACGTCTGGCTGAAACAGTCTACGGTCGGCACCGTGACCGGAACCGACGGACGCTACACCATCCGTATCCCGGCCGGGGGGGGGAATGCCCAGGTCCTCGTGTTCGGATTCCTCGGCATGAAGCGCGAGGAGGTGAAATTCACCGGCCAAACGACCCTCAACGTCGAGATGACGGAGGATGCCAACGCCATGGACGATGTTGTGGTGACGGGTTATCAGACGCTGCACAAACGCGATGTGGCGGGCTCCTATTCGGTCGTCAAGGCCGAGGATATCATGATGCCGGCCGTGACCTCCATCGACCAGATGCTGCAGGGCCGTGTGGCGGGTCTCATGGTGACCAAGACGAGCGCCCGCGCCAGCGGTTCCACGCCTGACATCAGCATCCGCGGAACCTCGACCATCATGGGCAACACCTCGCCGCTGTGGGTGGTCGACGGCGTGATCCAGCCCGACCCGCTGACGCTCAACTCCAGCGCTCTGATGACCGACGACCTGACGAACATCCTGGGCAACCAGATTTCGTGGCTGAACCCCTCGGACATCGAGACCATCACGGTGCTCAAGGACGCCTCGGCCACGGCCATCTACGGGTCCAAAGCCTCGAACGGCGTCATCGTCATCAACACCAAGCAGGGCGAGGCAGGCCGCGTCAGCATCAAATACACGGGCAACGTCTCCATCCAGCAGCAGCCCAACTACGGGATGTTCAACCTGATGAACTCGCAGGAGCGCGTTCGCTTCAGCCAGGAGGTCTTCAACGCCGGCAGTTCCTACCACGGGACACAGGCGCCCATCAAGCAGATGTACACCTACGAGGGTCTCTACCGCATGTATCTGGACAACGACATCTCGTTCGACACCTACCGGAACGGCCTCGCACGGCTCGAGACGGTCAACACCGACTGGCTCGACCTGCTGACGCGCAGCGCCGTGAGCCACAACCACAACGTCAGCGTCATGGGCGGCAAGGAGAAGCTCACCTACAACGTTTCAGCCTCCTATTTCAACAATCAGGGCGTCGAACTGAAGGACGAGTCGGAGCAATTCAGCGGCCGCGTGCGCGTCGGCGCCCAGCTGCACCCGAAACTCCGTGTCGACGCTTCGATCATCGGCACGATGGGCACCAACACGGGGTACGGCCCCGGCGTCAGTCCGCTCGACTACGCAACCAGCACCAGCCGGGCCATCCCGGCCTACGAGGAAAACGGCGACCGCGCCTTTTACCAGCGCCTGAGCGGCTATACCTACGGGCCGCAATACAGTACGCTCGGGTACAATATCCTCAACGAGATCGACAACAGCTATTCGCAGGCCAAGACCAACCGCATCAACGCTACCTTGAACCTCGACTGGAACATCCTGCCCTGGATGACCTATCAGTTCGTGGGCGGTATATCGAACAACGAAGTACGGAGCGAGACCTTTGCCGGCGAACGGTCCTATTACATCGCCAGCACGTACCGCGGTTACGACTACGGCACGGCAATGGCCGGAGACGCCAACTACAAGGCCGCCATGCTGCCCTTCGGCGGCGAATTCATGACGCTCAACAAGACGGAGCGCAACTACAACATGCAGCACAAGCTGCTCTTCCAGAAGACCTTCAGGGAGGTTCACAGCATCAATGCCATGCTCGGGCTCGAGGTCCGCTCGACCCGCAGCGACGCACTCACCAACACAGTGTGGGGCTACATTCCCGACCGCGGCAAGAAGCTGTCGCGCCCGACGCTGCCTTCGGATTTCGTATCTCAGAGTTCAAGCACGATCCCTGCATTCAGTGTGCTGAACAACCTCTACAACGGCCGCTGGAGCAACGTAGGCTCGGAAGACAACTACTTCTCCTACTTCTTCACCTTCGCCTACAGTTACAAGAACCGCTACGTCTTCAACGCCAGCCTCCGCAACGACGAGTCGAACCGCTTCGGGCAGGACGTGCGCAAGCGTTTCGACCCGCTCTATTCGTTCGCCCTCTCATGGGATATTGCCGAAGAACCGTTCATCAAAGACAACGTCCAATGGATAAACCAGTTCCGCCTGCGCGGTTCGTACGGCGTGCAGGGCAACACGATCCAGACGATCAGTCCTGACATCATCCTCGCCCAGCAGGGCGTCGTACCCGGTTACGAACAATACGGCGTCTCGATCTCAAGTCTTCCTAACCCGAACCTGACGTGGGAGAGCACGAAATCGTGGAACATCGGTATGGACATGCAGATCTTCCGCTGGGTCACGATGTGTCTGGAATACTACCACCGTGCATCCGACGCAGTCATCTACCAGCCGATTCCCCGCGAGTACGGCATGCCCCAGATGGCGCTCAACGGAGGCCGCATCTACAACCACGGTGTCGAGTTCACAATGAATATCACACCCGTCCGCACGGAGGATTTCGGATGGACCGTGGGTATGAACGTTTCGCAAAACTGGAATGAGGCCGACCGCATCGACTCGAACGTCACGGACCTGAATCAGTACCTCGACGGCGTTTCGGGCCGCGTGCTGCGCAAGGGCTACCCGCTGTCGGCTTTCTGGTCCTACTCGTTCAAGGGGCTGAACCCCGAAACGGGTTACCCCGAATTCAACCTGCCCGAAGGCACGGAGATGGACCCCACCAAATTTCTGGTCTATTCGGGTGAGAAAAACCCCTATTTCACGGGCGGTTTCAACACCCGCTTCCGCTGGAAAGACCTGACCTTCTCGGCCGACTTCTCGGTCATTCTGGGCTCGAAGAAACGCCTCCCGAACCCCTTCTCTACCGACGAACGCCTCCCAAGTCCCTACACCAACCTCGACCGCGAACTGCTCGACCGCTGGAAACAGCCCGGCGACGAGGAGCGCACGAGCGTACCGGCATTCTACTCGGGAAAGACGGACGCCTGGGTCACCCTGCCCAACGGCACATCGGCCTCGATTTACCAGATGTGGGCTGAATCGGATCTGCGCGTGGTCGACGGCTCGTTCCTGCGCTGCACGCAGATGGCGCTGACGTGGGACATTCCCTCCAAATGGTGCCGGACCGTCGGGCTCACGAACGCCCAGTTGAGTTTCAACGTGAACAATGTCTTCGTCATCGCCGACAAGCGTTTCAACGGATTCGACCCCGAGTTGGGCAACAGCGTCATGCCCCGTGTCTTCTCCTTAGGCGTAAACATCGGATTCTAAACCAAGAACGACCATGAAAAACAGATTGCTTATCCTCATAGCCGCATTCGGCATCCTGTTCCAGAACTCCTGCTCGAAATTCCTCGAGCCCAAGTCGGAGAACGAATTCGTACCCACGAACGTCTCCTCGCTGGACGAAATGCTGCTCTACGAAGTCTACTACAAACAAAGCCGGAACATATTCGGTTATCTGAACCTGATGTCGGATGACATTGCGACCATCCCCGTCGGCAATTCCACCGGAGTCTTCGCACCCTATTCAGCCGCGGCCATCAAGGCCATTTACAGTTGGCAGCCCAATATTTACAACCAACTGATCACGGAACGCGTTTACGAAAGCGAGTATGACCTCTATTCCCAGCCGTATGAGAAAATCCTGGGCTGCAACGCCGCACTCGACTACCTGCACACGGTGGAGGGAACTCAGGCGCAGAAAGACCGTGTCGAAGCCCAGGCCCGGGCCCTGCGGGCGTTCTACTACTTCCACCTGGTGAACTGCTTCGGACAGCCCTACAACCACGACAAGTCGTCGATGGGCGTACCTCTGAAGTTGAACAGTGCCGTATCGGATGTCCAGATCACCCGCAACAGCGTGGAGGAGGTTTACGAGCAGGTGCTCAAAGACCTGCTGCGGGCCGAAGAACTCTTCGCGGGACTGCCCGCCGAAGAGCAGTGGAAAGCCGACACGCGGGTGAGCCTGCCCTTCACGCAGCTGATGCTCTCGCGCGTCTATCTCTATATGGAGGAGTGGCAGAAAGCCTCCGACATGGCGCAACTGGTACTCGACAACGAAACGTTCCGCCTGCTCGACTGGAGCGAACTGCCGTGGCCTGAGGTGGGAAACCCGGTCAACACCTATTTCAATTTCCACAGCTACGAGAACCCGGAGGCCATCTGGGTGTACGGCGATGTCGCCGAAGCGACGAATTTCGCCGGAACGTTCACCTACAACACCAGCAGTCAGATGGTCGCATTCGTGATCGCTTCGGATGAGTTGCTGGAGGCGCTTGGCGACGACGGCCTGGCCGACGTACGCAAATACCAGTACGTCGTGCAGGACTTCAACTCCGTGAACAAGAAAGGCTACGGCAAAGTCGCCGTGGATGCGAACTATTTCCCGATTCAGGAGAATAATTTCGGCCGCAGCCTCCGGTTGCCCGAAGCCTATCTCAACAAGGCCGAGGCCGAAGCGATGCTCTGGAAGGAGGGCGCCGCCGCATCGCACGGCGATACGGCCTGGGACTTGATCCAGGAGCTGCGCGAAAAGCGCTGCCGCTGGCTCGACCTGCACCCCGACACCCGCCCGACCTCGGCAGACGAACTTGTGGAGTTCGTCCGCGAGGAGCGCCGCCGCGAGTTCTGCATGGAGGAACACCGCTGGTTCGACCTGCGCCGCTACGGCATGCCGGAGATCCGACACCGCTGGACCGATTCCGACGGCACGGTCACGACCTACACGCTGAAGGAACACGACCCGCAGTACACGCTGCCCATCCCGCCCGAAGTGATCGAACAGAACCCGGCACTGGTACAGAACCCGCTGGGCCCCATCCGGGAAAATTGACAACAACCCCTATAAAAACGAATAAGCCATGCTATTCAACCATTGCAAACCATATCTCCTCGCGCTGGCCCTCTGCGCAGGACTGTCGCTGACGGGCTGTTATTCGGAGGAGGCGTTGACGCCGACACCGATCGAGGACGAACTGCTCTTCACCTACCCGCAGGGCAGCGACACGTGGGACCGGGAAATCCAGACCCTGCAGGAGAAATTCGGAACCTATATCACCTACCGGGAGATCACGCAGGGAATACTGAACCGCGCCTGGGTCAACCAGGACGCGATGCGCGTGCTGGTGGGCGACCAGATTCCCGACGAACAGATGCCCGCCTACATGGATTTCATCACCCGGCAGTTTCTCGATTTCGTCGACGTGCGGTATGCCCACTACCTGCCGCGCTACATCTTCCTGCTGGACGGACTCCATCTCGAGGGTCCGGACATCTCCAGAGTCACTTATCAATTCGGCAAGTTCGACGGCGTGGATTTCTGGGCCGTCAGTTTCAACGAAAAACAATTCGACGCGCAGGGAAATCTCAAACTCACGGTCAAGGAGGAACGGACACGGCGCTGCCTGCTGAACTATAACCTGATCTACAAGGCCATCGATGGCGGCGAAATCGAAGCGCCTGTCGGATTCACCACCGGCATCGACTACAATACGGAGATCCAATACCTGCGACCCGCGGCATCCGATTACTACCTGACCCGCGGATTCGTCGACAACGTCGACCCCGGCTTTTCCGAAGGGGAGACCAATCGGTTCTCCGTCGGGGTCATGCGTGCAAAGAACGCCGACTTGCTGGCCTATGTCCGCAAGATACTCTACTCCACGCCGAGCGAATTCGAAGCGCAGTACGCAGATTACGACCTCGTTCTGAAACGCCGCCAGCTCGTCGTGGACCATTTCCTCGACCTGGGGTGGGACCTGAACGCCATTTCGAACGGCCCGTCGTCGGTAGCCCCCTGAATCCCGAACTTTTCGAATAACCCAATATGAAGATCGTAAAAACCATCGTGCTGCTGACCCTCGGCGGATGCCTGCTGAGCGTCGATGCGGGAATCGCAGCCCCCAAGAAAAAGAACAAGAAGACGGCTCAGACCGAGCAGAAGGCCCCGGCAAAGCCCGAATCGGACTATGACAAGCTGTTCAAGTCCAAGAAGGTCGAGACCGCCAAAGGGCTGCTGACGCTGCACCGGGTGGACGACAAACTCTATGTCGAGGTTCCGCTGAAGCTCCTCGGACGCGACATGCTGATTGGCTCCACCGTGAGCGAAACCTCCGACAACCGGTTCGCCATCGTCGGCGAAAAACCGCAGGCTCCCTTGCAGTTCCGGTTCACCAAGGACGGGAAGAAGCTCAGCATCCGCGAGGCGCAGTACCGCTATGTCAGCACGGACGCCAATCTGGAAGCGAGTATCCGGCTCAACTCACTCCCCGGCATCCTCAAGAGCTACGACATCAAGGCCTACTCGCCGGACAGCCTGGCCGTGGTAGTGGACATGACCGACCTGTTCGTCAGCGACGAAGCCCGGCTGAGCCCCTTCCCCTCGGGAGCAGGCATCGGATGGGGTTCGTACCAGGTCAGCAAGGCGTTCAAACGCGACATGTCGCAGCTGACGGGCATCAAGGCTTTCGATGATAACGTCAGCATCCGCAGCTCGCTGACCTATGCCGTGACGGTCAAGAACCCGCGGAGCCGGCTGCCGCTTTACGACAATATGCCTTTCACGACCATCGTAACGCGGAGCATCGTCCTGCTGCCCGAAGAGCCGATGCAGCCGCGCATCGCCGACCCGCGCATCGGCATCTTCTACCAGCGCAAGTCGAAATTCGCCAACCACTCGCAAGGCGCCGAGGCGGTCTACTATGCCAACCGCTGGCGACTGGAGCCGAGCGACGAAGAGGCATTCCGCCGCGGCGAGCTCGTCGAACCGAAACAGCCGATCGTCTTCTACATCGACGACGCCTTCCCCGAGAACTGGAAACCCTATGTGAAAAAGGGCGTCGAGCAATGGCAGGCCGCCTTCGAACGGATCGGATTCAAGAACGCCATCGTCGCCCGGGACTTCCCGAAGGACGATCCGGAGTTCGACCCCGACAATCTGAAATACAACTGCGTGCGCTATGCACCTTCGTGGATAACCAATGCAATGGGGCCCTCGTGGACCGACCCCCGTTCGGGCGAGGTGCTCAACGCCTCGGTCTACGTCTACCACAACCTGGCCAAGCTCGTACAGTCGTGGCGTTACGTGCAGACCGCCGCCGCGGACCCCGACGTGCGTTCGATGGAGCTCCCGGAGGATATTCAGGGCGACTGCATCCGCTATGTCCTCGCCCATGAGGTGGGGCACTGCCTCTCGCTGATGCACAACATGTCGGCCTCGGCGGCAATCCCCGTGGATTCGCTCCGCTCGCCGTCGTTCACCCAAAAATATGGCACGACCTACTCGATCATGGACTATGCGCGAAACAACTTCGTGGCACAGCCCGGCGACAAGGAGCGCGGCGTGCGGCTCACGCCTCCCGACCTGGGCGAGTACGACTACTACGCCATTTCGTGGCTCTACAAGCCGATTCCCGACGCCAAGACCCCCGAAGAGGAGGTTCCGACGCTCAACCGCTGGATATCGGAGAAGTCGGGCGACCCGATCTACCGTTACGGCAAACAGCAGTTCTCGGTGCGCATCGACCCCAGTTCGTTCGAGGAGGACCTGGGCGACGACCCCGTGTGCGCGGCCGAATACGGCATCAGTAATCTGAAATACATCCTCGGACACCTGAACGAGTGGATCGGTTCCGAGGACAACGACTTCGAATTCCGCCGGAGCATCTACAACGCGGCGCTGGTGCAGTACCAGACCTACCTGATGCGCGTGCTGATCAACATCGGCGGCGTCTATCTGAACGAATGCTACGACGGCGACAAGATGGACAGCTACAAGCCTGTTCCGGCTGCCGAACAGCGCCGTTCGGCCCGGTTCATCCTCAATGCACTCAACGATGCCGCGTGGTGGGACGCCCCCGACCTGAAGCGCGTGCTGCCCCTTTCGGGAGACATGGGTCCGTCGATGGCCAACAACCTCTTCAAAGGGCTGATCATGCGCACCGGAATGCTCGCCTACACCTCACAGCTGATGGGCAAGGAGGCTTACACACAGGCCGATTTCCTGAGCGACATCCACGACATGGTCTGGAAACCGACCCGCTCGGGCCGTACCCTGACGGCTGTGGAGAAACAGCTCCAGCTCCAGTACCTCTCCTACCTGCTGGGCAATTCGGATGTCTTCGAGACGGAGATGAAACAGCAGCCCCCGTTCCAGCTCACCGCCGCAAGCGCCCCGATCGAGTTCCCGGAAGGGGTAAAGGAGCGTTATGAGGCCGATTTCGGCATCGCCCCCGCCCATCTGTTCGGACCCGACGAGCAGACCGCCGCGGCCCTGGCACAGCGTGCGGCGCTCGATGGCGAAGTGATGGGCTTCGCACCTTTCGCCGGTCTTCAGGGCACGGTGCCCTCGCCGGCACACACCTGCTTCGGTCTGCTGCAAAAAAGCCTCTCGCTGCTCAAGAACCGCACCGGAAGCGGTTCGGAGGATACCCGCCAGCACTACCGTCTGCTGATCCATCAGATCGAGCAAAAGTTGAAATAAACCGCCCGATGTTCAAGAACCCAATCCATATCGTGCTCGGATGTGCGCTGCTGCTCGGCCTCTTGCCGGTAGCGGCCCGCACTGCCCGTCCTTCCAAAAAGGCGGAGCGGCAGGAAGCCCCCAAGCCCCGGCCCACTCCCTATGAGAAGCTCTTCCAGGACAAGCAGGTCACGACTCGTTCCGGAGTTCTGGTCTCGCACCTGACCGACGGGAAGCTCTACGTGGAGTTCCCGCTGGACCTGCTGGAACGGGGTATGCTCTTCTCGGGCTCCATCGAGCGGACGAGCGATCCGGGCGAAGGCGTGGTCGGACAAGGCTCCGATGCGGGTCTGCCGCTGGTCTTCACGCTGGCCGACTCGGTGCTGAGCGCCCGGATGCCCATTGCACTGCCGCCCCTCGGCCCTGACGGAGAGGCGCCCGCCGCCCGGAATAATATTTCCCGGTCGTTCCTTCCCGGCATCGTGCGCAACTTCAAGGTGCTGGCCGCGACGCCCGACCAAAAAGCCGTGGTCATCGACATGACCGACCTTTTCCTGAAAGAGGACGCCTTCTTCAAGATGCTGCCGGGATACACCGAGAACGGATACTACGGTATGATCACACGCACGCACTCCGTCAAGGAGACGAACTGCTCGATCCGGGATTTCCGAACCTCGGAGGAGAGTCTCTCGGTCTCGTGCGATATGGCCTATCTGGTGGACCGCATCATGTTCGGCGTCTTCAAGGTAGCCGACGACGCCCCGCTGCAAACCACGATCAACAAGACGCTCCGGGTCCTGCCCGAAAAAACGATGCGTCCCCGGCTGGCAGATTCGCGGCTGGCCGTGACCCCTGTTCCTGTCCCCCTGCTCAGACCGAAGGGCGGTATGCGGACCGAATATCTCTCCACCCGCTGGCGCATCGAACCGGCGGACGAAGAGGCCTATGCCCGCGGGGAGCTGGTCGAGCCCAAGCAGCCGATCGTATTTTATGTGGACACGCTCCTTCCGCCGCAGTGGAAGCCCTACATTCGGCAGGGTGTCGAGGAGTGGAACAAGGCTTTCGAACGCATCGGATTCCGCAACGTGCTTCGGGCCGTGGATTTCCCGGCCGACACCGCCTTCTGCGCCTCGGACGGCCGTCACTCGACCATCCGTTACGGACTTTCGCATCAGCCCTACGCCCTCTCCTCGACGCTCACCGACTTCCGGACGGGAGAGATCGTGCAGGCCTCGATCTGCCTGCAGGAAGGACTGGGAGAACTCTTCCACCTCACACGGGCTGCCCAGACCGCCGCATCCGACCCGACGGTCCGCACGGCCCGCATGTCCGACGAAACGATCGGCGCGATGCTTCGCTACACCGTCATGCAGCGCGTCGGCCGCTGTCTGGGACTGGCCAAGAACCCCGGAGCCTCGCTGGCCTATCCGGTCGATTCGCTCCGGTCGGCCTCGTTCACGGCCCGGTACGGACTGACTCCTTCGGTGACCGAGAACCTCGTCTGCAACTACGTCGCCGATGCCGGAGACGTGGCGCGGGGCGCACAGCTCGTGCAGCAGGGCCTCGGCCCGTATGACTACTATGCGATCAAATGGCTCTACCGGCCTATCGGTACCGACTCGTACCTCGACGAACGCCCCCAACTGGACGCATGGATCGCCGAGGCTGCCCGCGATCCCTACTGCCGCTACCAGCGGCAGCTCCCGCCGCAGGGACGAATAGACCCGACGGCGGCGAACGAGGATTTGGGAGACGATCCGGTGCAAAGGCTCGCCCGTCTAAAGGAGAACCTGAAGCAGACTGTCACACACTTCGCCGAATGGTACCGCGAGGGCGACCCCGGCGTGTCGCGGCGGACGCAGATATACAGCAATATCTATCAGCTTTACAACAAGCAGATGATTCTGCTGACAGGATATATCGGAGGTATTCTTCTGAACGATATCCGGAGCGGAGAGACGCAGGCCGCCTACCAGCCCGTACCGGCCGAAATCCAGAAACGGATGCTCCGCACCGTCATCGGAGAAATCGGCGACCTCGACTGGCTGACACCTCCCGACACCCGCATGTTCCCGGCCGGAACGACGGAATTCACGCAGGAGAACTGCCGTTCGAACGCCATCCGGGTATTGTTGGACCGGGTGGAAAAGGTGGCGTTCTGCGCCGAGAAATCGGCCGACTCCTACACGCCGCAGGAGTATGTCGACGACCTGTTCGACTGCTTCTTCGCCAAGACCCGCCGGGGAGTGTCGCTCACGGCATCGGAGATCGCCGCCCAGCAGTCGATGCTGGCGCAGCTCGTCAAGAGTTCCGGCCTCGAATCCGCTCCCAAACCGCCCGTGAAGCGTGCGGCCGCCAACCGGCTGACGCTGGAAGAGGCGCTGCAGACCTTCAGGACGGTGAACGCTCAGTCCGACCCGACCGGATTCATGCACGAACTGGCTTATTGGCCGATGGAACCGTCAACGAACCAAACACTTGCAAACCCGCTCTCGGGATACTATTACGACCTGCTGAGACGGATGGAACGCCTGCTGCAACAACGGGTGGACACCAGCTCGGGCGAAACGTGCGACCACTACCGATATATGCTTTACCGTATCGACCGGGTATTCAACCCCGAAAACGATTAAATACCGCAACACCATGAAACACAGACTGAACAAACTGTTCCTGCCGCTCGCTGTCACGGCCCTGTTGTTCGCCTCCTGCGGGGGCGACGACACGGGAGGCACCCCCTCGGAAGGAACGCTCACGACCGATGCCGCGGAACTCTTCATCGGAGCCGACGCCGGAAACACCTCCTTCACCGTGAGCGCCTCGGGCAACTGGGAAATCACCGGATACCCCGAGTGGTGCTCCTCCGTAAAACCCCGCCAGGGAGGCAAGGGCGACACGAAAGTCACGGTCCAGGGCAAGTTCTACGACGGGAGCGAGGATCGCTCCGGCAACATCGTGATCGCCTATAACGGCAAATCACTCTCCCTTCCGCTGACACAATACCAGAAGGGGCAAATATTGCTGGAAGAAACCTCGTGCGAAATCGCCAAGGAGGGCAAGACCATCACGGTCAAGGTGCGGAGCAACGTCGACTGCGAGATTTCCTTCATTCCCGACGACGGCTGGATTCGGCAAAAGACGGTACGATCGATGACCGAAACGTCGCACTCCTTCGAAATCCTACCCAATACGGGCGCCGACCGCGAGGCCGACATCGTATTCACAGACCGGGACAGCGATCTCTCGGAATCGCTGCACGTCGTGCAGGCCGGCGAGCCTCTCGCGCAAGAGCGTGCCGTACTGACGCAACTCTTCGAAGCGACCGGCGGAGCAAACTGGACCTCCTCCGAAGGGTGGGGAACGGATGCACCCCTCGCCGAATGGTATGGCGTCGAGGTCGGCAGCGATGGCCGTGTGACGGCGCTCCGCCTGCCGGACAACAACCTGACGGGGACGCTCTCCGGAAAGTTGGGCGACCTGAGCAACCTGCAAGCGCTCGTACTCTCGGGCAACAAACTGTCGGGGACTTTCCCGGCATCCCTGCGCGAACTGGCAGGCTGGGCGTCAATGGACCCCGCAACCGACATCTACCCGCAAGCCGAGGGGTACGGCTTCATGCTCGCCGACGGCGAGGTAACCGTGCGCCGGACAGCGACCCGCGGCAAGGGAATCAACGTCGTGATTCTGGGCGACGGATTCACACAGGAAAACCAAGAGCTGGTACTTGGAAAAGGCTTTGACGCACTGGCCGACGATGCGGTCAAGCACCTGTTCGACGTCGAGCCCTACAAGAGCTACGCCGACTACTTCAACGTCTACTCCGTGGCGGCCGTTTCCAACGTGAGCCGCGTCACCTCCAAGGTGAGGGACACCGCTTTCAAGAGCTATTTCGAAGCCGCCATGGGCGTCAGCATGCGCACCGATGAAAATCTCGTCTTCACCTACGCCGCCAAAGCGCCCATCGACAATGATTTCGCCTCGACGCTTATTATTCTGATTGCCTACTCCGAGCGTTTCGGCGGCACGACGATGGCCTGGGACGACGGACGCGCCATCTCGGTCTGCTCCTCGTGCACCAATCCGGTCAATGCCCATGAAACTTTCGACCGCATCATCCGCCACGAGGCTGGCGGCCACGCTTTCGGCAAACTCGACGAGGAGTACATGACCTCGACAGAGGCGCCTCCTGCAAGCTATGCGGAGACGCTCAAAGCCCGCCACGCCAAAGGAATGTCGCTCAATATCGATACGACGGACGACCTGACCCAAGTGGTGTGGAAACACTTTATCGGGCTCGAGGGCTACGAAGCAGTCGGCGCATACGAAGGCGGCGGCAACTACAAGGAAGGGGTCTGGCGTCCCGAATCCGGCAGCTGCATGCTGGACAACCGGGCCTATTTCAACGCCCCGAGCCGGGAGGCCATCGTCCGCCGCATCAAGCAGCTGGCCGGCGAGGAGTACAGCTTCGAAGAGTTTCAACGACTGGATGTCGAAAAGACGCAGACGGCAGCCCTGCGCACGACCCGCAGCGCCGCAGAGGTGTTCACACCGCTGGGACGAACGCTGTATATGGACGAAATACGATAAACCTGTAACAGCAGGTCATTTACTTACCCAATAAAAAACAATCACTATGAAGAATCTCTATTTTTTGCGTTCGATGTTCCTGTCGGCGCTGGCCGCAATGGCCATAACCGCCTGCTCGGACAGTGACGAGGGCGGCAATGACGGCGAAGGCCCCGGAGGAGGCGAAACCCCAGCGCCGACCAGTTCGCTGACCGTCAACGAAAAGGCGGAAGCCCAGACTTTCACCTACGATATGAAGGCAGCCAAAGAAGCATTGGCAATCGATGCGTCGGGCGACTGGACGCTCACCTGCGATGACGAGGAGGCCCCGACCTGGTGTACCCCCGACATCACGGAGGGCAAGAGCGGCAAATCGACGCTTACCTTCGATGTCAAAGTTCCCCTTTTGCCCACCAAGGCCAACTACACACTGGCGCTCAAGGACGATGCGGAGGTTAATGTCAAAATCGTCGTGGAACAGATGCCCAAAGGTGTGTGGATCGGGCTTTCCAAAGAGTCTCTCGAATTCCCGGCAACCGGCGGTACGGAGGAAGTCACCGTCTATGCTTATAACCTTCCGGATGTCCATGTCATCTATGCAAACGGTAAAAACGTAGGGAAGCAATTTGTAATGGATCCGAATTGGCAGACAGCTGAACTCGTCTCCGGACAAACGGTTACAATTACAACTAAAGCATATGATGCAGGCCGTCCAAATGCAGAGTATGAGTTTTGCGTAGCTGTAGACTATGACTCGAATCCTCTTACCTCTGTGGTCTTACCCATGACCCAGCTTGCCGAATAACCGGCAACCGAGAATGTAACGAAAACCCGCACCTCATTAAAGTTCCGGTAAAATAAATAGTTTTCCGATAGAAAAAGCAATGTAAAAGATAATCAGAACATTATGCATTTTCTTTCTGGGAGGCTATTAAAAAAAAGCAGCAAATAAGGTAGTGATAAACGAGGTTTCGATTTCCAAATCGTTACCTCGTTTATTTTGCCTCGTTCTTCGTATAAAAGTGATTTACAATACCTTACACTTTTATTCATCTTGTTCTCAGACTCTGCTAAGATTATATTTGCACTCCTTAAAACAGCAGAGTTTATGCGCAGCACATTCAAGGTTCTGTTCTACCTTAAAAGGAACAAAGAGAAGAAACAGGCGCCGGTTCCAGTCATGGGCCGAATTACGGTCAATGGAAGCATCGCGCAGTTCAGTGCGAAACTTTCCGTTCCGGAATATCTGTGGGAAGTCAGCGGCGGTCGTGCCAAAGGCCGGAGCGTCGAGGCCGACCGAATCAACCGTCATCTGGATAATATCCGTACCCAGATCAGCAAGCACTATCAGGCTATCTGCGACCGGGATTCGTTCGTCACGGCCGAGAAGGTCAAAAATGCCTACCTCGGTTTCGGAGAGAAATACCGCATGCTTCTCGAGGCATTCGAGAAGTTCACCGCCGAACTTCGGAAACGTGTCGGCATCGACCGCAATTACGGCACATGGAAACGCTACCGCAAATCCATCGACCATCTGCGTTCTTTCATGCGTAAAGAATACCGCGTGAGCGACATGCCTTTGGCCGAACTTGAACAGTCGTTCATCGAGCAGTACCATGTCTATCTGAAATCCGTTCTGGGTTTGAAGCCTACGACAGTCTGCGGCTATCTCACATGCCTTAAATATGTGGTCAAGATCGCCTTCAACAACGGCTGGATGCCCCGCAACCCTTTTGCCCTTTACCAGTATACGGCACCGAATCCGGAGCGTAGTTTCCTGACCGAGGATGAACTTCAGCGTATGATGACTACCCGCCTGCGCTACAAGCGTCAGGATTATAACCGCGACATGTTCCTGTTCTCCTGCTTTACGGGTATCTGTTATGCCGATATGTCGACGCTGACCTACGATCAACTCGAACAGGATGCGAACGGGGATTGGTGGATCAGCGGCAACCGCCAGAAGACCGAGACGAAATATGTCGTCAAACTGCTTCCTTATCCGCTGTTCCTGCTGGATAAATACCGGGGTCTGGCCGGAAACCGTTACCTGTTCAAACTGTCTTCTCTGGATTCCATCGACGACAGCCTTAAAAACATAGCCCGGGAATGCGGCATCGACAAACAGCTCTCGTTCCACCTTGCGAGGCATACTTATGCTACCACGATCTGCCTGTCGAACGGCGTCTCTCTGGAAACTCTTTCCAAGATGCTGGGACATAAGAACATCAAAACGACTCAAATCTACGCGAAGGTAACCCATCCGATGATCGACCGGGAAGTCGACATGCTCAAAGAAAAGCTCGCGGATAAATTCGCCGTCGTCTGAATCGTACTGAACATCAGCCTTCTACAATAAATCTCGTATCAGTAAGCAGATACTGATACGAATACCGTGTGTTATCGTGCCATCTTTGCAGCGGAAACAATCTACCGAGCCATTATGGAACACACGGAGGAGATACTCGAAATCGTGCGGGAGATCCGCGAGGATGTCTCCTATATGAAACGGCATCGCAACATGCTTTGCGGGATGCCTGTTCTGGAAGTCGACGAGGTCTGCGACCTGTTGAAGATGAGCGACCGTCAGCTGCGCCGTTATCGCACTGCGGGCCAGCTCGTCGGCTTCCGTTTCGGGCGCCGTCTGCTGTTTTCGTCTGCGGAGATCACCCGTTTCATCGAACGTATCGAAGCGGACAGCCAACAAAAAAAATCGTTGAGAAACGCTATCCGCAACCTTTAATATATCCCGTTATGTCAGACGAAGTAACAGAAAGAACCTATTACCTGATCGAATCCGGTCTTTTCGAGAAACTGCTCAAAACGCATTTCATGCTTGCGCACACCCTGCTGCTGTTCGAACACCTGTGCAGCCACAGCGACCGTCCGATGTTCCTTTCGGCGCGCAAGGTCTGCGAGGCTCTGGGTCTCGACCGCAACAAACTGGAGCAATACCGGCGTAAGCGCATTATCAAAGCCCGTGCTGTCAACGGACAGATGATGTACAGCGCTTACGACCTGATCGCCCTTATGGAACGTCTGCAGCGTCGTAAAATCCAGCGTATCCTTTCTGCGACCGCACGTTTCGTAATTCGCTGATGATGGCCCGTATCCTCGAATCGTAGCTTTATCTTTTCACAAGGCTGTCCGATGCGTTTCAGACAGCTTTTTTTGACATTCTGTCGGGAGGTGGAAAAATATTTCCCATGTGATCGCCGGCCCGGGGCAAGATAGTGTCAGGCGCTTACGCCCTTGTCGTAATTTTTCGCACGATCTCCACCCTTCGGGTCGTATCGCACGAAAAATTGCGCCTGCGGGCTGCACCTGCCACTGAGAATCCCGCCCCGAAGCCGGCGAACCCCTATTCAAAAACGGGTGTACCGGCGGTATGTCAAACCAAAACAGATTTCGAAGATGAAAACCACGAAATTCGAGATTGCGGTGGCGGGCTACGCCTACCGCTTCAAAACCTACGCCCGTGACGGCGTGGAGGCATCCGTAAAGATCAAATGCTTCCTCGGACAACCCGATGCGGAGTGTACGATCCTGACCCCTGCGTTGAACGATTACCTGCGGGAAATGGAATCCTGCCGCGGGCAGGTGGCCCAGCGATGAGAAAGTGGATCGATCAGTCGACCTTCGACGAACTGCTGCTCGCCAATGCCGAGGATAACATAGAGCGGGCCATTCAAGGTGCGTCGGCCGTGTTGGAAGCCGTGCAGGAATTCGTTCCGGAAGCAGCCTTGTTCTACCGTGTTACACACGCTGCGGACAATCTGAAAAATTATTTCGAGGAGGCGTGCGCCGGTTTCCGCAGAAACGGCATTCTGTTTCTCGTCCGCAAACACACCTATCCGAAACCCTATTACGACTTATGTGCGAAAAGATTTCTTTGGACTATCGCTGCCGCACACTCGATGATTTCTTCGCGCTTTCCGACAACAAACTTATACTTAAACCCTGATCGACTACAGCTATGAGTACTACTAAAGCCATCGACATGCAAAAACATATCTGGGAAGGCTGGAGGGTCGGAGATTTCATCGACAGCCTCGCTCCGGAACTGGAACGTATCATGCAGGGCCGGAGCTGGCGCAAACCTTTTACCTCGAAGCAGGAACTCGCCGCATGGTGTAAAGACAACCAGCCCTATTACAAGAAACACATTCCGGGTGTTGTCAGCTATTTCGCCCGGTTATATAACCTGAAATGAAGACGATCTATGGAACGAAACATTATTATCGAAAATATCTGCGCCGCGTGCCACTGCGGCGAACGGCGCGCCGAGGAATATCTGGTTGCGGAACTTCAGAACCTGCGGGAATTGCGGGATGCAGGTACGCTGTGCTACGGCGACCTTGAAACGGCCTGCGCGGGGCTGGGACTGGACTTCGATTATACGGACTATTTCTGTCGGGCCTTGTCGCTGAACTAACTCCGATTTGCGATGAACAATCTTTGTTTCAACCGTTTCACATTGCGAACGGACGATGCGAAAACCCGCCGCAAAATCCTCCGCTGGCTGGCATTCAATTACCGGCTGTACGAATACATCCCCTCGGACGGCGAGATCCGCGGACGGTTCATCTCACGCAAGCCCTTCCCCGCCGAAGCGTTCCGGTATCGGATCAAGAAGCTACATGGCGACAGGACGTTGTTCCTGCGGATCGTCTCTGCGGACTTATATACGCTCTATGTGGAGGGTAACGTCTATCTGCGCGGAGCGTGGTACCGAATTTTTCTCTAATCACCTGCCGCCTGCTCCGAAACGAGCGGGCGGCATAATTTCAATATCATGACATACGAATCATCCATTCCTTTCGCGGCTATCAAGGATTTCCGCGACGCCGAGATCAACGGCATTCCGGCCCTTTTCACCATGTGTCGCATCGATTCCGAAACCCTCCCCACAGGATTTCACTCCTGCGAGGTCATGGGCGGCCGGGGCAGTGATTTTCAGTGGCTCGTGCCGCTGGCTCTGGCAAACTTCACCGGAACGTTCGTCACCCGGCAGCCTCTGCTCCGGGAAGGACAGATATACGTCGAAATACGCCGGTACGGTGTATACGACGCGATAACTTTCGACGAATGGTCTGAAAACAATGACATTAAATCATCATCACCATGCGACGAAAATTCAAACTGAAGGTCAGCTATACCTTCAACGGTTGTTTTACCCTGCGTGCGGCTTCCGGAAAGGAGGCCGCACGTCTTGTTTCCGTTCCAAACACAAAACTCTTAGTCGTATGAAAATGCACCCCAACGATTTCCGCCGTGCGCTGGAGATCATTACCTCGAACAACCGGATTACCGTATCGTTCAATACACCGGTAAAAGATAACTACTCGAACACGCATCCGATTCTCATCCACGAGAGCAACGCTGCGGTGCTGAAACAGCTTCAGCAGGAAGGCTATTCGCTCTCGATGACGAAGAAAGGCTTGCGGGTAGATAAATACTAATATATAGAAATTATGACACGCTACAGATTCTCACAAGACCGGAAACACACGATCCGAACATCGGCATTACCGATATGTATCCGTGTTGTCGGAGTTTTTCTCCCGACTGAAAGAACATTTCCATTTTTAAGATTCTCAAATCACTAAATAAAGAAGACATGATAAACCTGCATCGATATTACAAGGACAACAAAGACGACATCAACTCGTCGATTATGGAACTCGCCTGCGATCTTGCCGCCGCCCGCCTGATGAACGAACACGGCCAGCCTTTCGAGGCGTTTGTCGAGCCGGACGACCCCGACGATCCGGAGGGCGGCACACATTATAAGGAAGAGTTTCAGGACGAATTCGACCGCTACTACGACGAGCAGTACGACCGTATCGCCCGTCTGATGAAATTCGACCTTAACGCTGACGACGGTGTGGCACATGACAACGCAGCCGGTAGTTCCGAGGAGACGGAGAGCTCCGAACTGTCGCCGGAACACATGGAGATTACCTGTCCTGTATCGGAAAAAGACAGGCAACAGCTCGACAAACTGAAGGATCATTACCGCATGCTGGGAAAACAGGGGCTGGAATTGATGCGGGATATCGTTTCCCGTTTCGATGAGGAGGAGTTCTCTGTCGAAGGGTATTCCGTACCGGTTTGCGACGAGGACCACGATCCCTGTTGCGTTTACGGGTTCTCGGTCAAAGACGGGACGCTGTGTGCCTCGCTGGATTACGACAGCGGTGACATTCGTGAAGTTCCTGTCGACGGTTTGCGCATCGGAGAGATCTTCGATGCGTTTTGCGAATTGATCGAAAACCTGTAAAAACACTTCATGCAACAATTCCGAACCGACGAACATGAAAGAACTCTATATCAAAAATCTCTGTGTCGAGATTACCCGGCGCTGCAACATGCGCTGCGCTCATCGCATGCGGGGAAATGCCGAGGCTGTGGATATTCCCCTGCGGCATATAACCAACCTGTTACGACACGTCAGGCATATCCATCACTTCAACATCACGGGCGGCGAGCCGTCGCTCAACGTCCGGGCCATCCGCCATATACTCGAACGGGTATGCGCCTACGGCATTACGGTCAATAATTTCTATATCGTAACCAACGGTTCGGTCGCATCCCGCTCGGAGGAATTCATAGAAACCTGTGCCGCGCTGTACGAGTACCAGCAGGAGAAGGAGCAGGGACCCGGCTCGGGCCACATGCTCGAAATGAGCGACGACCGTTTCCACGATCCGGCGGAACATGCTGCCACCATCGCAGCTCTCTCCCCGTACCCCTTCTTCGGAATCCGGGGACAGACTGAGCGTGTCTTCCTTTTCCGGGAAGGCCGTTGCAAGGAAGGATTTCCGAACCCCATCCATGAGATTTATCTCACGGAGGAGAACTATGTCTATGGCGACCTTTATCTCAATGCCGAAGGCATGATCCTCTCGAACGGAGACCTGAGTTACACCCGCCAGCGGCAACACGCCTTGTGTCCCTGCGGAAAACTTATGCCGTATCTCCGCGTGACCTTGAAAGAGCGTCAGAAAGAGAGATTGTACAAATAAATACACAAACCGGCAAACTTCGCCGCTATCCACCCAAGTTTCATCATCATTCTCTATTACGCTATTACGGGCTGTTCCATTGAACACACATACTACTCCGATAATGCGTCCAATTTCTCCATTAATTGTCTAAATACCCTCGATGCGATTGTTATAACTTCCATTTTATCTTGCGAATTTGGCAACGAATAGAAAGATTATTAGTCATCAAAAAGCGATAACTACGACTTATTTCTAATTGTTTATTATTTATTCAGACGTGCTTGTAATCGCAAGCAATGTCTATTGTCAGGTTCGACCTTAAGGCCCTCCGACATAAACAATTTGGCTTTCTCTTCATTATTAATGTTTAGATATAGCCATGCAAGCCTTGAGTAGTCTGTGGCATCGCCTTCCCCAGCAATGCGTGATGCCATTATAGATGCTACCTTTTCGAAAAGCGATTGTCTATAATCTAATTGACTTTCATTACTATGCGTATAAAAATAATTATTTATGCGCATCGCACAATTACTTATGGTTTCAAAAGTAACATTTGGTATCATTACTAATTCTGAAAGAGCCATACTTTCGCCCACCCAATCTTCTGTATCTTTACATAAAGATGCATATTTGTCCCAGTATTGTTCTTTCTCTTCTGATAATGTGGAGACTTTTAAGATTTCCCTTAGCGATTGCTTCATTCCATCCGTATCACCAAATTCTCTATACATATCAGTTATAAACAGCCATGCTTTAGGATATTTTGATGCGATATATTCCAAGGTGGGAAGTTCTTTCTCAAATTCTCCCTTAGTCTTTATCCTTTTTGCGACCGATTGAAACTTACGTTCAATTTTGGGGGCCACTCCATTTTTTATATTTTTTGTCGTTGAAGCACCAAACTCCATAAGAAGAGCCCGGTCGTCTATAATATGCAGTTTTTCAGGGTATACGGAAAGTTCTGTTTTCCCATAAAGCGACGCGGCCAATGGGACATTAATAAATATGTCTTCATCTATCTCTATTAACTCTATAAAAGAACTCTTTTGGAGCTCATCAATCGCATCGTCTACATTAATTTTTTCATTGTCGTTTCGCCATAATACGGCCTCAAGAGCAATCAATGGGATAGCTGAATTCCAACTACATAAGGTCAAAAATACTCTTTTAGACGCAGGAGATAAAGATTGGAAAGTTCGTCTAAATAATGCATTGAGAATCTGATCTTTTTCAGCTATTATTCGTTCTATCTTACCAATCTTCCTAGTTCTGGCGACTTCTCCTAAAAGAACCTTAATTATATAAGGGTGCCCATCAGACTCATTAATAATATCTTCAATATAATCATCTGTGACTAAATGCTGAATCTCATATTTCTCGGAGATCCGCTTTATTAATACTCTGCATTGGCTTTCATTCATGCCCGAAACTTCAATAGGATAATCAGCCTTGAAATTACGACTCATTCTAGAAGTTATGAGAATCTTATTGGGGTTTCGTATATGCGTATTTAACCATTCATATACATCAACAGGATTTGTAATGGTCTCAAAGTTATCTAATACATAAAGGGTATTGCCCAAAGGATTTTTAGATAAATCGCGAGAGAACACCTCAATGGGGTCTGTTATTTTTTCGGTAGGATATATCAGCTTGCAATACTCTTTAGATATATCCTCTTGCGTCAATATTTGCGACTTAACCTGCTTTGGCCCCTCAGAAAATAAATCCACATCACGAGCACTAAACCACATAATTAAATCAAATCTCTTCTTCGATGATAAATCTTTGATAACTTTTATCGCAAGAGATGTTTTACCAATTCCACCGCGACCTTTAAGAGTTACAACAGGGAATCGATCTTTTTCACATAAAATAGAATTTAGTTCATCTTCAAAATCTTTACGCAAAACATATTCATCGGAGATTACAGGCACATTGGAAAAACAGTTTTCTATTACATCCATTTCATTTCTTCCTTCAGTCATACTGGAAGGAAGTTGAGTAATTGGAGTTATATACGATGAAGCATCAACCCGATGTTTTTTATCATCCACATAAGATATTGTTTCATAAGTATTATTCTTGTAATTACCATTTGGCAAATAAAATTCGGTCGCTTCCGGATTCGACAAACAAAGATTTACGGCTCTTATGGTATCGGTAAAGCAATATAGACCTCGAGCAGTTCGACTGGCAGCGTTCGCGCAAGATCGTCGTGCGGCGCATCATCGAACGCGGGTGGCTGAAAGATTATTTCGTCGCTGGCGGTATCGAAGGATTCCGCGAGACCATCAAGGAGGTGCCTTCGCTCCCGACCGCCAGCCGTGATTACCCCGTAGAGAGCGTTGTTGGAAATTTCGGTATAAAATTCGGAGCGACGATTATAACGGTCGCCATAAGCAGCCCCATGATCGTAGCCATCCAGTCCTCGTTGCGGAAAGCTGTCCGGAAATTTTTTATTTGTTTGTCGTTTGTCGACAAAGGTGTTCAAGCCGGGCCGCCTGATAATAAAGTAAAATATCTATTCCCGCTACATAATTCTACCCTCTGTCGGCAAAGATGTGCCGGATGGCGGTCAGGGGATGGCGCAGCATTAACCGCGGGCCGGAAAAACGCATGACCGTGCGTATTCTTTCGCGATAAACCGGAGCATAGCAATGTGTCGGACACTTTTGGCAGGTTGACTTTTCATGTCCATACCTGCACAGTTCGAGCCGTCTGTGTGAATATTCCAGTAGTTTCCGGCAATTTTCGCACAGGTCGGCATTCTTCTCTTTACGCCGGCAATAGAGGCGTATCATTAACTCGACGGTCTGTTTCTCTCGCTCGATCCTGTCCATCAGCTATCGATCAGTTGAATGAGTTGCTGCTTGTCGTTAATCGTTACCTCCTTGCGGTCGGCCGCGATCAGCCCGTCTTCTTCCATACGGGTTATTTCACGTTCGAGCGAAGGACGGGCCACCCCGAAGTATTCGGCCAGCGCACTCTTGGGCCTGTCGAGCGTCACGGTGTCGGAACCCTGTTTCTCTGACAGATCCGACAAATAGACGGCTAATTTCTGGCGGATCGTGCGGAATGACATGAAGTGCAGTTTCCGGCTCAGGCGCGATGCGAAGTCGGCCGAAATATCGAGGTAGTTCTTCAGCAGGGTTTCGTTCATCGAAAGCATACGCAGCACCGATTGTTTCGGAATAATGATCGCCGTCCCATCCTCACGGGCGGTAGCCTGCACGGGAAAACGGTTGTTCTCCCCGAACAGGAACAGGATCGCCAGCGGGCTCGGCGCTTCGATATCCTCTACTTTGGCGATCTTGCCCGAAGGGTCGGTCATTTCTCCTTTCACACTTCCGCTCAGCAGGATGATCAGCCTGTTTACGGGTTCGTCCTGTATGGCGAGGATTTCGCCTTTGCGGAACTTTCTCTCCGTCACTTTCAACTCGGCGAATAGTCTTTCGAGCTCCGGCTCAGTAAGAGACCGGAACAGCGGTGTTCTCAGTAGTGGAGACAAATTCATACGCATCTTTCTTTGCAACAAAGATATAAAATTTCCAACATTGTAACATAGGTGACGGTTTGTGGGGTTATTCGGCAGTAACTTTGCATCATAAATAAAAATGCGTGATGAAAAGAACGGTAATAAAAATAGACGAAAACCTGTGCAATGGCTGCGGTAATTGCGTAACCGGATGCCACGAGGGCGCCCTGCAACTTATCGACGGCAAGGCGGTGATGATCAGCGATCTTTATTGTGACGGACTGGGTGCGTGTATTGGGGAATGTCCAGTCGGTGCGATATCTTTCGAAGAACGCGAAGCCGCGCCTTACGACGAGGTCGCCGTTATGGAGCGGCTGGTTCCGAAAGGCGAGGCGGTCGTGCTGGCCCACCTCAAGCACCTGAAAGATCACAACGAAAAAGAGTGGGTGCAGCAAGGGGTAGAATATCTTAAAGAGCATAATCTCGATTTCGATCTTACGAAGATCGGTATTGGCGGTGATTACGGAGGTTCGGGGAAAGCAATGAAGACAATGCCAGCCGTCGAAAAACCGTTGGCTTGCGGCTGCCCCGGTTCGATGGCCCGTGAGATCAAACGTCCGCAAGCGGGTTTCGTGATGGCTCCGGGCGCTCAGCCGATAGTCACCCAACCTTCGGAACTGCGACAGTTTCCGGTACAGCTCCATCTGATCAATCCGCAAGCAGGGTTCCTTCATGGCGCTGATTTGCTGTTAGCCGCAGATTGTACGGCTTTCGCCAGCGGCGAGTTCCATAGCCGGTTCCTCAAAGGAAAATCACTGGCCATAGCATGTCCCAAACTCGACAGCAATACGCAGATCTACGTCGATAAACTGATTGAGATGATAGACGTGGCCAAAATCAATACGTTGACCGTGCTCGTGATGGAAGTTCCATGTTGTGGAGGTCTGGTACGCATAGCACAACTGGCCCGTGAGCAGGCCCGGCGGAATATTCCTGTAAAAAAGATCGTGCTGTCAGTTTCCGGCGAGGTTATTGAGGACGAATGGATATCATCAAGTATTTGAACAATTTGACTCGTTAAAAATATTGAATTATGGGTATGTTTTGCTTTCAGTGTCAGGAGGCGGCCAAAGGTACAGGCTGTACGGTACAAGGTGTGTGCGGCAAACTGCCGCAGACTGCTGGATTAATGGATGTGTTGCTTTACGCTGTTCGGGGCGAGGCAATCGTGAACCGTGTATTGCGCGAAAAGGGTACTCCGGACGATAGGGCCAGCCGTCAGATGATCGATGCGCTGTTCAGCACGATTACCAACGCCAATTTCGACGATACGGCGCTCAAGGCTAAGATCGGAAAGGCGCTGGCCATGAAGAACGAACTGATCGGCACAGCCAAAAAGCACGCTGTCGAATTGCCGGAACTGCCGGAAGTGTCTTTCCATCCCGATCCGTCGGAATATGAAAGCGCGGCCGGAAAGGTGGGTGTGCTGAGCATGGAGAACGAAGACATACGCTCGCTCAAGCAACTTGCCATCTACGGGGTTAAAGGTGCGGCGGCCTATACCGAACATGCAATGAACCTGGGGTTCGAAGATCCGTCATTGTTCGAAATGTTGGAAAATGCCTTGGCCGAAGTGAGCCGTCCGGATATCAGTGCGGACGAACTGACCTCCCTTGTGCTGAACGTGGGCGAAGCCGGCGTTAAAGCGATGGCATTGCTCGATAAAGCCAATACTTCGACTTATGGCAATCCGGAGATTACGAAGGTGAATATCGGAGTGGGCACACGCCCGGGTATCCTGGTCAGCGGCCACGACCTGAAGGATTTCGAGGAGTTACTCGAACAATCTAAAGATTCCGGCGTCGATATTTACACCCACAGTGAAATGCTTCCGGCCAATTACTATCCGGCATTCAAGAAGTATAAACATTTCGTCGGTAACTACGGAAACGCTTGGTGGAAACAGCGCGAGGAGTTCGAAACGTTCAACGGCCCGATCCTCTTTACGACCAACTGTATCGTTCCTCCGCTTGGCAAAGCCACTTATACGGACCGTCTCTACACGACCGGCTCTTCAGGGCTACCGGGTGCAACTCACATCCCTGCCCGCGTAGATGGCAAACCGAAGGATTTCTCGGCCTTAATCGGGCACGCCAAGAGATGCGCACCTCCGACCGAAATAGAAAAAGGTGAGATCATAGGTGGATTCGCACATGCACAGGTGCTTGCACTTGCCGACAAAGTGGTCGATGCGGTGAAATCGGGCGCGATCAAGAAGTTCGTAGTCATGGCCGGTTGCGACGGGCGTATGAAATCGCGCGAATATTACACCGACTTCGCGTCTGCTCTTCCAAAAGACAATGTAATCCTCACGGCAGGCTGTGCAAAATACCGCTATAATAAATTACATCTCGGCGACATTGGCGGTATTCCGCGTGTGCTCGATGCGGGACAGTGTAACGACAGTTATTCACTTGTGGTTATAGCACTTGCCTTGCAAAAAGCGTTCGGGCTGGAGAGCGTCAACGACTTACCGATAGTCTACAACATCGCGTGGTACGAGCAAAAAGCGGTGATCGTCCTGCTCGCCCTGTTGAGTCTCGGCGTGAAGAACATCCACCTCGGCCCGACGCTTCCGGCTTTCCTGTCGCCGAATGTGACCAAGGTGCTGGTCGAAAACTTCGGTATCGGTGGCATTTCAACCGTCGAAGAAGATATGAAAAACTGGATCGCGTAAATTGTTATATAAATAAGGAAGGCTTTCTGCTCTCACGATTTCCTTTGAAAGATTGTAACAGTCTAATAAATTAGGCTGTTACAATCTTTTAGATGGAATAAGGCAACGGTTCTGTTTTCAGTCTGTTGTATTGACTTCCCAACCTCAAACAACTGATACGTCGAAGTAAGTGAATCCTCCGGTAGCGAGGAGCAGTGCCGTAGCGAGCGTAATTCCGATTCCTTTGATGGATGTCAGGGCTTTGAGCTGCTTGTCGAACTCCGCAGATGCGATGTCAGCCAGTTCTGCTTCGAGTTGCTCGATTTGCTTGGTCAAGAAGTCGATGGCCTTATCCATAGTCCGCAAACAGGCTTTGTCCCGATAAGGCAGTGCGACGAGCGATTCACGCAGGTTCTTCGATGCAACGAGTTGTTTACGCAACTGACGGATTACCGTTTTCTTCTGCTTGAGCAACAGGATAGCCTGCGAGGGCATTTTGTAGATGGGAGGATTCGTCTTCTCCCCGTACATGGCGATCATGCAAGCATCTTTCTCGTCGGTCTTGGTAACAGTCATCATTATCCGGGCAAAATGCTTGATCTGCTTAGGATTGACAAGACTGACGGCAATACCGCTCTGATGAAGCAGGTACAACAGCAGAAAACCGTAATTGCCGGTGGCTTCCATGACGCAGTAATGCTCTTTCACCATGAGCGTAACAATGAACCTGCGAACTCCTACGGTGGTGTTCGGGTAAGTCTTGATACGGAGCTGTTCGTTGACGGATAAGCCACAACGAAACTGCTTTTGCTGATGTCGATACCGATGTAAACCATAATTGAAAGAATTTAAGTGACAACTATATCTTGTAAACCATCGTTGCAAACACGGGCTCTTATTGGCCTAACGAACTGTCCGGTTTTAAGATGTAAAGCATGGGGACGAAACGTCTTTGACGGTTTCTAAAACCAACAATGAATCTGTCTTGCTCTATGCCTGATACTGTAAAAATAATTCAATTGTTTAACTAACTACAAATGTACGACCAATGAAAAATCGAACTTATTCCATATTCTGATGCCTTAATTGCTCAAATTTATAATGATTATAGGGAACAACACTACGTTGGAAAGTCTGGATAAGAACCTTGTAGACTGGTACAGTTCTTACCTTATCAGCATACAGGAACATCTGAAACGTATTTCAAACACGGTCGTATGTGATGCGTTCTTTTCAAAGGCAACTTTCATCAATCCATTATGCGAGAACGGATTCCATGTAATCAGCCGTTTCAGAAATGATACCGTGCTGTTCTATCCTACTTTGGAAAGCAGGACCGGAAAACGTGGAAGACCCAAATTGCATGACGGAAAGATAGACTTTGAAAACCTGGACATCTCAAGATGTACCGAGTACACGGTAAACAAGGGAAGACTTTACGGTCTGAAAGCATATTCCAAAGCGCTCAGACGTATTGTAAGTCTGGCTGTATGGTATCCTATGGAGGGGAGAACTGATAAATGGCAGTTGTATTTCTCTACGGATGAAACACTGAACACGCAGGATGTTATGGACTATTACAGGATACGTTTCCAACTTGAATTCTGTTTTCGAGATGCCAAGCAACATGCAGGAATGACGAACTGTCAGTCAACTGACTTCAAGAAACCGGCATTTCACTTCAATGCTTCACTTGCCGCTATAAACCTTGCCAAAGCTGCCTGCAAGAAGATGGGAATGAAATATTCCATATCATCATGCAAGTCAGTAATACACAATGCTTACATGCTTGAACGATTTATTTGCGTGTCTGGGATTAGACCTAACACGCATTTAATTGACAAACTTTTCAAAGAACTCATTTTATTTACGGCCAAAGCTGCTTAGGCTTGGCGAATTTTTAACGAACTATTGTAGGGAATATACAACGAACTATTCAAGATGAATTAGATAAATTATATAAGATATCACGAACAGAAGATAAAGTAAACGATGTTATTACGAATGCAATTAGGCGATATGACGAAGACTTGCGAGCCATGAACATGGAAGATCAGACAAAAAGCCAGCAACAGTCAAGGCTATTGGATTTGATTAAGCAATATGTAATATTACATCGAAAGTTTAATTTATTACTTAATAAAATTGCACAATACTCTATGTCTGAAAACTCTAAAAATGTTGAATCTATGGGCCATCATCTGTTTATTCAAAACAGATTTTCATTATCAAAAAAGAAAATTCTGGATACGTTCAATTTTTTCTTAAAAGCCCTGTTACAACATTTGAGGCTATTACTCCGAGTTCTATATTTAAATGCAATTACAAACAACGACCAAAGGTTGATGGGTATGATGGTTTTATAAATAAAGTTTGTGAGAAACTTTATGAGGAAAATAAAACCACATATAAAATAACAACTAAAGAGGGACGTGATTTTGATTCTTTAAGTGCGGGATGGAAAACTTCAGTTCTTTTGGATTTAGTATTTGGCTATATTGAAGATATAGCACCCGTTATCATTGATCAACCTGAAGATAACTTGGCTACAACTTATATTAACGAAGGGCTTGTAAAAGCTATTAAACAAGTAAAAAGTAGAAAACAGATTATTTTGGTATCTCACAATGCTACTATACCAATGATGGCTGATGCCCAAACCATTATCTATTGTAATAATGATGGAGGAGTAATAAAGATCCAATCCGCCCCATTGGAAGGGCATATTGAAGAAATTCCTGTATTGGATTGGATCGCAAATATTACAGATGGAGGAAAGCCATCTATCAAGAAGAGAGTTAAAAAATACAATTAAAAAATACAGATAAATATGAAACTTTTCTTTAATAAGAATGAACAAGGTGATATAGTAGTAAGTATTCAAAACGGAACAACTGTCGAGCCTTTTAATTATTTATTGATGCTTCATCAGTTGATGGAAAATAATACAAAGATCCTGATTTTCATGATTTTGAAGATGAGCAAAAGACTAAAATCAAGGAGCTTTTACAGAAAATTCATGATGCAGTCGCAGAAAGTTTAGTTGCAATAATAGATAATTGAATGGCAAGAGAATAAATCAACAGAATTTAGCGGCACATATCCCCGTAAAGGATAATACCTATGTAACAGGAGAAGAGTTAGCGAATGTAGTAGAGTTTCAGGTTGTGCAAGGGCGTGGTCATCAGTCGTTGCAGTTCGGCGGCGGTAAGGTATTATTGCTCTCGCTCGGGGCGTTTGGCCTCATACCCGACGCACGGGGTAGTGGTGATGATCCCCTCGCCGACAATCGTGTTCAGATGCGTGGTGAGCGTCGCGATAGTTCGGTACTTCATCTCATCCTCTAAAAGGTGGAGTATCCTTTCGATTACGGCATTCCCATTATGTTGTACCTTGGTTTTCAGATCAGAGAACAATGCTTCAAGCGTTATGGTGTTTGGTAGCTCTATTTAAGATAATTATAAGGTCCATAGTTTCCGTCTCCCGGGAAGCCGCAATATGCCGATTCCCGGAAAAAGTTCTATCTTTGCCTGCAGTTTATGTTATTCCGAACGATACCACGATTGCTCCCCCTGCTGCTGGGACTCTCTTTGCTGACCGGATTCGCCGCCAGCGAACGTCCGTCCGTTTCCGCGGCCTACTGTACGGACGCCGTGATCGACCGGTCGGAAGACTCCGCCGCCACAGACCGGACAGATCGTGCCCTTCCGGAATACGCCGGGACCGACACCCCGGCCGCGCTCCTTTCGCTCCGGACCCGCTTCGCCCCGAATTTCCGGCCTGCGACAGTCTTTATGGCAACCGGAATGTGCGGTATCGCCGGCAGGCCCCTTCCCGGGGATTACCCCACGGCCCACATCTGCAAACCCACCCATTTCAGGGATTCCTACCGTTATTATATCTACATGCTGGAACGCATGCGCATTTAGCGCGGCCATTCGTACACGTCCGTCCCCACCGCCCCGTTCCGGGCGGAGGCTAATCCGTTCCATCACTTTCAACACACACAATAACTTATGGAGTTTCTGCTGGATTTCATTCTGCATATCGATCAATACCTCATCCGTATCGTCCAAGACTACCACCTGTGGACATACGCCATCCTGTTCCTCATCGTCTTCTGCGAAACCGGGCTGGTCATCACCCCGTTCCTGCCCGGCGACTCGCTGCTGTTCGTCGCAGGGGCTATTTCGGCCCTGCCCGGCGTGCCGCTCGAAATACACCTCCTCGTGCTGATCCTCTTCGCCGCCGCCGTAGCCGGCGACTCCAGCAACTACATGATCGGCCACTTCTTCGGCCGCAGGCTCTTCAGCAATCCGAATTCCCGGATTTTCAAGCAAAGCTACATAGACAAGACGCAAACGTTCTACGAAAAATACGGCGGCAAAACCATCATTCTCGCGCGGTTCGTGCCCATCGTCCGTACTTTCGCACCGTTCGTCGCCGGAATGGGCCGGATGCATTACGCCCGCTTCATGCTGTTCAACCTGGTCGGCGGAGCCGCCTGGGTGGCGCTGTTCTGCTATGCAGGCTACTTTTTCGGAGACCTGCCGTTCGTACAGCATAACCTCGAGCTGCTCATCGTCGCCATCGTCGTCGTCTCGATCCTTCCCGCCGTCGTCGAAGTGCTGCGCGCCCGGATGAAAGCCCGGAAACTGAGTACTCAGAAACCCTGAAAACCTGCGCGTTGGATGGCCGGGTGTGATTTTTTTCACAAAAAAACACGCTTGGACCGCCATTTTACTGAAAATTATGTATTTTTGCAGCGAATCATACAATCTCGGGATTCGATCATGAAAAAGAATGGGATTTATATGTTGTTGGCGGTTGCGGTAATGTTCGTTATCGCGCTGTCGTCATCGTCATCCCAGCCCCTGTCCGACAAAGCCACGGGCACGGTGGTATCCCTCGAACAGTCCCACGACAACGGCGCGCACCATCTGAAAGGATGCGAAGGGGCCTTCACGGCCAGCCAACCGCGCATCACCGAGTGCCGCCACAACGAGACCTATTCGCGGATCGTTTCGGAAATCGGACTGACCCATTCCGAAAGCCAGATCCTGAAAAAATCGTCGGTCGCCGTTTCGTGCGCTCATCCGACCCTTCATTACAAATACGCAAGTCACCGACTGCATTTGTTTTCACGGCTTAATATTTAGCCGTTTTCCTGCCGATCCGTCCGGATTCGGCCGATTCCTCATTTTCGTTTCACGGCATCTTTCCGCCCGTTCGGGAAGAGTGTCTGCCAAGACCTGAGTGTATTTGTGCATTTCGTTTCACCGTGTGTCCGGTTCCCGGATACACCGGAAAACGACGTGCTGCAATGACACATCCGGCAACGCGATCGCAACGGCATGCCCGGAGTTTCCGCATGCGGAAACCGAACACACTCCCGTGCTCGAACATGGGGTAAATCATTGTCTGACAATCCAATCCAAATTCAAATAAATCTATTATCATGGAAACTGTAAAAATTGAAAATCCGAATGTTGCTCCTCAGCCGAAACACCGTAAAGGCATCTCGGCAGCTCTTGTCATCGTGGTGTGCCTGGTCGTCGCCCACCTGTTCTTCTACTACGTCTGCGGCAATCCCTCCAACTTCGACGCCAAGGGCCACCCGATCGACAACAATATCTTCGGCACGCTGTATCAGGGCGGATTCGTGATCCCGATCGTCATCACTCTGCTGCTGACCGTGCTGGCGCTGGGTGTCGAGCGCATTGTGGCACTGCGCAAGGCAAGCGGCAAGGGCAAAGTCACCGACTTCGTCATCAAGGCCAAGGAACTGCTCCGAAAAGGCGACCTGAAAGCCACCGAGGAACTTTGCGACAAGCAGCAGGGCTCGGTAGCCAACATCCTGAAAGCCGCGCTGGTGCGTTACCGTGACGTCGAGATGCGGAACGACCTCACGAGCGATGAAAAGGCAGCCATCGTCGAGAAAGAGGTAGCCGACGCCACGGCCCTCGAACTGCCCTATATGCAGCAGAACCTCAACGTCATCGCCACGATCTCGTCGCTCGGTACGCTCTTCGGACTGCTGGGTACGGTACTCGGTATGATCCGGTCGTTCGGCGCCATGGCCAACGAGGGCGCTCCCGACTCGATCGCACTGTCGCTCGGTATCTCGGAGGCCCTGATGAACACCGCCATGGGTATCACCACCGGTGCGCTGGCCATCATCGTCTACAACTATTTCTCCTCGCGTGTCGAGAACATCACCAATGCCGTCGACGAAGTCGGCTTCGCCATCGGACAGACCTTCAAGGAGCGGTAGGAACCTTCAAATCAGCAGATAAATGGCAAAAGTTAAAACAAGCAAGAAGGACACGTTCATCGACATGACGGCGATGAGCGACGTTACGGTGCTTCTGCTCACGTTCTTCATGCTGACGGCCAATTTCATCCCGCTCGAACCGGTGCAGGTCGTCACCCCGGCCTCCGTGATCGAAACGAAGGTTCCCGACTACAACTTCGTGACGATCCTGGTCGATCCGCAGGGACACGTCTTCCTGAACCTCGACCGCCCGGCCGACAAACGGGAGGCGCTGGAGAAGATGGGCAAGCTCTACAACGTCGAATTCTCCGAGCAGGAGAAAGCGAATTTCGCCGAGCCCACCACCTTCGCAGGCGTGCCGATGAAGGCGATGAAGCAGTACCTCCAGCTCGACATCTCAGAGCGCAAGGAGTTCATCCGGCAGTTCGAAGGCATTCCGGCCGACAGCACGAACAACCAGCTGGCGACATGGCTGAAAACGGCCCGGGCCGTCAACCGCGACCTGACTATCTCCGTGAAAGCCGACGAAAGCACGCCCTATCCCCTGGTCCGCAACGTGACCTCCACCTTGCAGGATATCAAGGAAAACCGATTCAGTCTGGTGACGCAGCTACGCGGAATGCCCGACGGACTTTAATCAATGAATGAATTATGGCAGAAATAAATACGGACGGAGACAAAGGCAGGAAAGGCAAACCCCGGAAACTCAACCTGCGCGTGGACTTCACGCCGATGGTCGACATGAATATGCTGCTGCTGACCTTCTTCATGTTCTGCACGTCGCTTTCCAGGCCCCAGATCATGGAGTTGGTGCTCCCCACCAAGGAAGATCAGGTGCTCACCGAAGAGGAGAAGAACAAGGTGAAGGACTCGAAGGCCATCACGCTGATCCTCGGCAAAGATGACAAGGTCTATTACTATTTCGGCAAGATCGACGAAGCCAAATACGCCGACTACATGTCGCTGATGGAAACGGACTACTCGCCCGACGGACTGCGCGCCATCCTTCTGGAGCGGAATGCCGACGCCGTGCGCGAAATGATCCGGCTCAAACAGCGTAAACTGGCCCGGGAGATCACCGAAGAGGAGTTCAAAACGGCTTCCGCCGAGATCCGGAACAACCCGGATGGACAGGTCGTGGTGATCAAGCCCACGGACGGTTCGTCATACCGCAACATAGTCGATGTGCTGGACGAGATGCAGATATGCAGTATCGGCAAATACGCGCTGGTAGACATGACCGACGGCGATACTTTCCTGCTCAACAACTACCTGACACAGGGCGGTCATGCCGCGACCGGAGAACTTCCGGAATAAAACGACGCAATTATGAACAACGATGTGAAACTGAACTCCCCCGAATGGATCGAACTGATCTTCGAGGGGATGAACAAGCAATACGGGGCCTACTACCTGCGCAGCACCTCGTCACGAAGGTACGTCATCGGCATTCTGGCCGTCGTGGCTTTCGTGGTGGTCGTATCCCTGCTGCCGGCGCTGATCGCCAGCGTCAAATCCTCGGTCAACAAGAACCTGGGCAGTATCGACACGACCGTCGAACTGGCCGACATCAAGGACATCGAGGAGCAGGTCAAGGAGGAGAACATCATCCGGGAAACGGAGCCTGTGGCCCCGCCCCCGGTGCTGAAAGCCACGATCAAGTTCACGCCGCCGGTGATCACCGAGGATGAGAACGTCCGCGAGGACGAGCAGATGGCCTCGCAGGAGGAGCTCAACGAGAGCAAGGTCCAGATTTCGATCGCCACCGTCGACGGTGTGGACGATCCGGATGCCGTAGACATCGCCGAACTTCAGGAACACAAGGTCATCGTGGCCGAGAAAGAGCCCGAAGTCTACATGAACGTCGAGCAGATGCCGCAGTTTCCGGGCGGGGACCGCGAGCTGCTCAACTTCCTGCACTCGAACATCCGCTATCCCCAGATTGCTCTCGAAAACGGGATACAAGGGCGTGTTGTACTCAAATTCGTGGTAAACACGGACGGCAGTGTCGGCGACATCTCCATCCTGCAAGGTATCGACCGCACGCTCAACGAAGAGGCGATCCGCGTCGTGAAAACCATGCCCAAATGGAGCCCCGGCCGACAGAACGGACGCGCCGTGCGCGTATTCTACACCGTGCCCATCGATTTCCGGATATCGAACTAAACGACGAACCGCGATGTCTGCAAAAACAAACGTTTCGTTCCGCACGGTCTGGGGAGTTTGCATGGCGCTGGCCTATACAGGCATCGCCTGCGTGGTACTGTTCACGCCGCTGCTGCTTCGCTACAACGGCGCGAACGACCCGCAACTCCCCGACGAGAACGCCACCCTGCGCATCATCTTCGGGATCGTCTTCCTCGTCTACGGCCTCATGCGCGGCTATTCGGCATGGATGAAATTCAAAACAAACGACCGATAGACGACCGGCCGGTCACCTTTTTTCAGTTCATGAAACTATGAAAACAAAAACTCTCCTATTCTGTTTATGTTTTATCGTGGTGGCCGGCACCGGTTGTCGAAATACGCGCATCACCCGGACCGATACGCCCACGAGCGGCATCGCCGTGATCGTCGCCGACGATTGCTTCGGCAATATCGTCCAGGAAGAGACCGATGTCTTCGAAGCCCTGAACCGCGAGGCTTCGATCCTTCCCGTCCAGACGGACGAGGCGCAGGCCGTGCAGCTGCTGCTGAACGACAGCGTGCGGCTCGCCATCCTGGCCCGCGACCTCACGGACGCCGAGAAGGAGCTGATCCACAGCCGGAACCGGGAACTCGTTCCCCGGTCGCAGCAGATCGCCATCGACGGTATCGCGCTCATCGTCAACCCGGAAAATCCGCTCTCCCGGATCAGTGTCCCCACACTGCGGAAGCTGATGACGGGCGGCGCCAAAACCTGGCGGGAACTCGATCCTTCGCTGCCGGACACGCCCGTAACAATCGTTTTCGACAGCCCGGGGTCCAGCACGGCGCGGTTCATCCGGGATTCCGTCTGCACGGGCACTCCCCTGCAGGGGAATCTCTTCGCACGGAAGGACAACCGCTCGGTGATCGAGCATGTCGCCAAAGACCGGAACGCGCTGGGCGTCCTGGGCGTGAACTGGATCAGCAATCCCAACGACTCGCTCCAGCTGACTTTCAACCGGGCTGTCAAAGTGCTCTCCGTGAGCCGTTCGCACCCTGCGACATCCGGCAGCAGCTACCTGCCCGTCCCGGCCTACCTCTACCTGCGGGACTATCCGCTGACGCGCGACGTCTACATCGTGCTCACCGACCTCCGGGGCACGCTCCCGGCGGGATTCACCCATTTCGTGGCCGGGGACCGGGGCCAGCGCATCATCCTTAAATCGGGGCTCGTTCCCGCGACACGGCCCATCCGAACCGTGGAGATCAAAGAAACTTTTTAACATTCAACAAACAGAATTGCAACCGCTATGAAAACATGTTATCTGCTCGTTACGGCACTCCTGTTCGCCATCGGCGCTTCGGCGCAGGACCGGGGCGAGGACTATTTTGCCGTCGGAGAGCTCGACAAGGCCCGTGCGATATTCGGGAGCCGAACTTCCGGCGATCTGACCGAAACGAACTACTACCTGGGGGAGATCGCCCGGGCACAGGGGGATTCCGACTCGGCCCGGGCCTATTACGAAAAAGGGCTGGCCGCCGACCCGGAAAATGCGTTCTGCCAGGCCGGACTGGCCTGCCTGGAGCTGAAAAAGAACCCTGCCGAGGGGGACAGGCTGCTCGCAGCGCTCGCCAAGGTTAAGAAGAACCGGAAAGACCCCGAACTTCTCACCGCCATCGCCCGGGCATATTACGACAACGGCATGACGGCCGAAGGCGACGCCATGCTGGAGGCCGCCGAAGCCGCCGGGGACAAATCCGCGGCACCCAACATCCTGCGCGGCGACCGGCTGGCCGCCGCCGATCCCGGAGCCGCCGCCGGCCAGTACGAGCAGGCGCTGATGAAGGACCCGGACAACGTTCCCGCCTATATCCGCATCGCGCGCGTCTACATGCACTCCAGCCCGGCCACGGTCATCGAACGCCTCCGGGAACTGGAAGCAAAGGACGGCGACAACCCGCTCGTCAAGCAATACCTCGCCCGGGCCTGCTTCTCGGCCGGACAGTACACCGACGCCATTGCGCTCTACGAACAACTCTACGATCCGGCAGCGCCCGACATCAATGTCGTCACCTACTATGCCGCATCGCTCTTCTTCACCGACCAGTACGACCGCGCGTCGCAGTTGACGCAGCAGGGACTGGCCCTCGACCCCGACAATTTCGTCCTGACCCGCCTGTGCATGTACAGCGAACTTTCGCGCAAGGACTATAAGGCCGGGCTGGAGATTGCTGACCGGTTCTTCCGGATGCCCGCCGGGGAGAACGAGTATATCACCCGCGACTACCTGACCTACGGAGAACTGCTGACCCGCAACGACCGGATCGACGAAGCCATCGCCCAGTTCGACAAGGCGCTCGCCGTTCCCGAAACGCCCGCGACCGCCATCCGGCAGATCGCCGACAACCTGAACAGAAAGTACCCGGAGGCCGCTGCGAAATATTTCCGGAAATACATCGACGCCCTCGGTGAGAACTCCCAGGCGACCGATTATTACACGATGGGACAATCCTACTACAAAGCGGCGGCCCGCCTCGCACGCGACACGGTGAGCATGGACGCTCCCGCCCGGCTCACACAGTGCCTCGACGGTGCCGACGAAGCCTTCACCGTAGTCAGCGAACGCATTCCGGAGAGTCACCTCGGCCCCCTCTTCCAGGCGCGCGTGAACTCGCTGCGCGACCCCGAAGCGACAGCCGGACTGGCCAAGCCCTACTACGAAAAGGTCGTGGAGATCGTGCTCGGCAAGGAGGACCCGACCAAAAACCGCAATGAACTGGTCGAGGCCTATCGTTACCTGAGCTACTATTATTATGTGAAATACGATGCCGGGAAGCAGGCCGCAGACCGGGATCAAACGCTGGCCTACTGTGTAAAGATACTGGAGCTCGACCCGAACAACGACGTGGCGCACCAACTGCAGGAGGCCCTGAAGGAGTAACAACGATGAAAATAGACCGTTTCTTCCAGTTTTTCCTGCCCCGGGAAACCAAGTTCCTCCCCCTGCTCAGCGGGCAGGTCACCGACATCGTAAAGGCGTCGTCGGAACTCGTGCTTTTCACGACCTGCCAGGAGCCCGAACGCCGTCAGGAAATTTACACGGGGATCAAGAAGCTCGAACAGCACTGCGACACGCTGACCAACCAGATCCTCGACGAGCTCAACAACACCTTCATCACGCCGTTCGACCGCGAAGACATCCACTCGCTGGCTTCGCAGCTCGACGACGTGCTCGACATCATCACGGGCGCGGCCAAACGCACGGTCCTCTACCGGCCCCGCTACATGCACCCGAGCGCCGGACAGCTTGCGGCGATCATCGCCCGAAGCGCGGAATGCCTGAGCATCTCGATCCGGGAACTGGCCACGGTAAGGCGCGACCCGACCGTGATCAAGGCCCAATGCCGCAAACTCCACGAGCTGGAAAACCAGGCGGACGACATTTACGAGAATTACGTCACCCTGCTCTTCCGCGAGGAACGGGACGCCATCGAACTGCTCAAGCAGGTCGAGATCATCCAGTTCCTGGAAAACGCCACCGACAAGGCCTACCGGGTCTCCGACACACTGAAGACCATTGTGGTCAAATACGCCTGACGCATGGAACTGCTGATTGTCATCGTCGTCCTGGCGCTTGTTTTCGACTACATTAACGGATTTCACGACGCCGCGAACTCCATCGCGACGATCGTCTCCACGAAGGTGCTCACGCCCTTCGTGGCCGTCCTGTGGGCGGCGTTCTTCAACTTCGTCGCCTTCTTCATCGCCAAATTCGTCATCGGGGAGTTCGGCATAGCCAACACCGTGTCGAAGACCGTACTCGAGGAGTTCATCACGCTGCCCGTCATCCTCTCGGGACTGCTGGCGGCCATCGGCTGGAACCTTTTTACCTGGTGGAAAGGCATCCCCTCCTCCTCTTCGCACACCCTCATCGGCGGTTTCGCCGGGGCCGCAATCGCCTACGGAGGCTTCAGCGCCGTCCATCTGGGCGTCGTGCTGAAGATCGCGGCGTTCATCCTCCTTGCGCCGTTCATCGGCATGGTCATCGCGGCGGTCATCACCATCGCCATTATGCACATCTGCAAACGGGCCAAACCCCACCGCGCGGAGTGCTGGTTCCGGCGTCTGCAACTCCTCTCCTCGGGGTTGTTCAGCATCGGGCACGGATTGAACGACTCGCAGAAAGTCATGGGCATCATCGCCGCCGCGCTGTTCGTTTCCGGAGGCCGTGAGGAGAGCATCACCGACATCCCAACGTGGGTTCCGCTGGCGTGTTTTACGATGATCGCCCTCGGAACGATGTCCGGGGGATGGCGGATCGTAAAGACGATGGGCACCAAGATCACGAAAGTAACGCCGCTGGAGGGATTCGCCGCGGAGACCGCAGGAGCCCTCACGCTCTACCTGACGGAGTATCTCCGCGTCCCCGTCAGCACGACGCACACCATCACCGGTGCCATCATCGGTGTGGGAGCCGTCAAACGCATATCTGCCGTAAGATGGGGGATCACGGTCAATCTCCTGTGGGCATGGATCATCACGATACCCGTAAGCGGCCTGTTTGCTGCGGCTATCTATTGGCTGATCGGTATGTGGCTCTGAACGGCCCCCTTTTTAAACGACAAGGGAGCCCCGGCGTATGCCGGGGCTCCCTTGTTTTACAGCCATCCAAAGCGTCAGGCCACCTGCGGGGCCTTTCGGTCGACGATCTGCAGTCCGGTCAGCGGACGGTATTCCAGATCGACGTATTCAAAGGCCTGCATCGCCACGAACCCGTTGTCAGGCGTGCGGTACATGCATACGGTCACAGCCGGAACCTGCGCGCGGGGCATCGTCAGCAGCCGCGACACATTGCTCGCGGCGATGCTGTCCGCCACGGCGCCGCTCTCCGAACGGTCAAAATAGAGTTCGTCGTAACCGAGGTAACAGCGTCCCGCCTGATAGTAAGGGGCTCCCGTGGAACCGAAGCACCGGGCAGCACCCAGAATGATGCCCGTCAGGGCCAGGCTCGCGCCGATGAAGACCAGTGCCGAACGCAGGTTGTTGGTCAGGGCGGCGTTGTAAACCGAATTCAACACCAGCAGGGCCACGCCGACTGCAAGCAGCACGACGGGTATTACGAGGGATTTGCGGCGACGGACCACAACCCCTCCGGGCAAGGCATACATAGCCTCGCAAATTTTGATTTTATCCATCTCTCTTTGTGATTTTTATTTAAACGTTTGTATTTCAGGCATCAGCCCGCGGGGAAATACGGAAATGCTAAATAATGAGTCGGCGCAGTCGGTAGACATAGTAGTCCACCGCACACATGCCGACAGAGAGATTGTTGGTGTGATACGTCGATAAAAGATTGGCGATCCCCATTCCGCAGCCGTGTGAATCGGCCTGCCGGAGCAGGGTGCGCATCGGAGTGAACCCGGCGCGTTTGAACAGCTGCAGGGCAGGCCGGGCCTCCGCTTTGCGGAGCAGGCCGGATTGCCCGAGGTCCGAATTGTAAATTCGTTCGCAGTACCACTGGTCGCTGCTTACGCTTCCGGCGGTAAGTTCCACCGGAACGGCCACGACGGAAACAGCCGATGCCTCCTCCCGGCCTTCGGGAAAAAGCAGGCTTGCCGCGACGGCCAGCGCGATGAACAGCAGTTTATGCATCCAATGGAACATGGTGTAAAGGTACACATTTTCGCCGGAAAACACGCATTCCGAACCCTGAAAATTCAGGGAAACCGCACCTCCGGGACGAACCGGGCGGCACTTGTTCCGATTCCCAGAAAATAGTCGTTAATATCTGTCTTTCATCACCTCGTTCAGTCGCAGGCCGGTGACAGAACTTATGGTTTACCTCGGCATGTTACACACCCTGTCCGGCCCCTCCTCATATAAGTCGGTTGATAATAGGTTATTTCCAAAAAACACATACCTAATAGCTTGCCATCACTACATTTATTACATCCCTTTGATGGGTGCATAATTCACCCTTCGCACTGGAATTGGAAATAAAAGCCGTTCAAACGGGTGATAAACTGCACCTTCGAGGGACGCCTCTGAGGACCTCGAAGTGTTCTGAGAAGATACATTTGACAATAAATAGACTCCGATTATACTCCATTCCGACCTTGCAAAGCACCCTGTTGAAGCGGATGTTCTGCTCTTCGCTGAGGTAGGAAGAATACGTGTAGCTCGGTGTTTTGGGTTGCTGTGTTCTTTTTGTTGGTATTCATAGTTTCAAATTAGAAAGACGCTTGACTCGGGAGAATGCCATAACCTCGCTCGTTTCAAGTGAGGCGAAAGACCCGCCGCCGAAAATCTGGATCGACGATTTTGACAAACTACTGGCGGAGGTTCTGAGGTCGGGAAGTTTTCCACTGCAATATTACAATCGTTTCGAGGTGAAAAAGCCGCTGGTGCCATTGTTACAGGCGTTTTGCGTTCAGCAGTTCTTTGGCGGGTATCTCGACCGTCTGATGCCGGGCTCCGTTCTTCTCGATGATTTCCAGTAGGAGCACCTTGTCGTCTGGGATTGTGAACTTCTGTAGGGCGAATACGGTCCGCTGGCGTTGGTGCCCCCGCACGACTGTCGGGTCATTGCATACGCGCAGGATTTCGAGCGGGGTCTGTTGCTGCGCCGTGCGCTTTGCGAGCTTGCGGTCGGCCACGATAAACTGCCGGGCATCGACCTCGAAGGAGATGTTCGTCTCGTTCGAGATCATCGTGTGGATATAGATCACGTCGTTGTGGACGTAGATACCTAACACCTCGACTCCGATGCCGTACTTCTTCGTGCGGACGCCTTTTACGTCTATCCTACTCTGGCGGTAGATATCGCTGAGTACCCGCTTTACGATCGCGGGCTTCTCGCGGCCCACTTCCTGTAATAATACCCACCCTTCGGCCGAAGCGGGTTCCGGCTGCGTCGAACCGTTCTCGACGGCAGGCTGTTTCAGCGCCGAGATGTCGATGGTCGAGACGGCCGGGTTCTCGGCATAATGCACGTCGAACGAAAAGAATCCGCCGTCTTCGGTAATAACCGTCAAGTTGGTCTCGGTGGTAAAGTTCCGCACGGCGGCTTTCATGCGCACGACATTCCCGGCCCCGTCGGCCTTTCCGGCGATGATATCCATCGATCCGATGTCGATGTAGGTCACGGGCGACGGGAACAGGATATGCACGGTCTTCGAAAACCCCGCTTCGATGCGCAGGGGCCGAATCTCCGCAGGCGCTTCCGGCGCCGTCTGCGCCGTAGTATACGCCAAGATTGAGAAAGATCTCGAAGACGGTATTCCGTTGATCGACGATAACAACTATTCTCATCCGAAATACCACTTTACCAAAAAGGCGGCCTATGCTTTCGCGGCCCAGTTCTACCTCTATTACGGGAAGTACGATACGGCGATCAGCTATGCCGACAAGGCCATCGGCGAGGATCCTACCGCCTTGTTCCGCAACTGGGATCTTTTCACCGGCACTTCGGTAGCCGAATATGCGAATGCCTATTGTGCCACGGACGAACCGGCCAACATCTTCAACATCGGATTCACATCATCCCACATGAGATTCCGATATTACCGTTATATACATACATTCCAATTACAGTCGGAGGTAGGCCGCAGCCAAGGCCCTTGGGGAAGCGGGCTGGAACCTTATTCCACGGCATACGTATCTTACAGCCGTAGTTATCTCTCTCCGAAGATGACCGAATATTTCATGTATACGAATGTTGCGAACGGCATCGGTTATCCCTATATCGTGGTAGTCGTGTTCAGTACGGAGAAAACGATTCTCAACCGTGCCGAGGCGTATGCCCTGTCCGGGAACTATGACATGGCGGCCCGCGACCTGAACTATTTCTACCGCCAGGCGGGAGCCAATACCTCGCTCAGCGCCGACGAGATCGCCTCTTTCTACGCTACGGCAAGTTCGCTTTACAAGAAGGAGCTGGCTCCTCGGTTCGAGATTGCCGAAGGGTTGCAGACCAATCTGATCCATGCCTGCCTGCACGCCCGCCGCATCGCAACGATTCTGGAAGGTACGCGGCTGGAGGATCTCAAACGTTACGGAATCGCCTATACGCATGTGGTGGATGGAGATTCGAATATCGAAATCGAACCCTATAACAAGCGTCTGGCCATACAGCTTCCCAATACGGTGACGGCCGCCGGTATGGAGCCCAACCCCCGTTAGCCGACATTTTCAATCATCAAGGCAAAAAAGAGTTTTGTTATGAAAAAAATATTTTTATACAGCATCGTTCTACCGCTCGGTATGCTTGCCGGGATTTCCTGTAATGAGGATTCGTTGAGTGATGCCAGCGTCATTACCCAGTCGGTCAATGTCGAAACAGAGTTCGACACGTGGCTCGAGGACAACTACCGTGCACCTTACAACATCCGGTTTCTCTACCGGTACGAAGATATCGAAACGGACATGACATACGATTTGGTGCCGGCAAAGGAAATTTACAGCCGCATCTTGGCAAAAATGATCCGGTTCTTATGGATAGACCCCTATACGGAAGCGACCGACGTACATTTCATGCGTGAAAACTCCCCTCGGGTCATGCAGGTCATAGGTTCCGGAGCCTATAACACGAACAACACCCTGCAGTTAGGTACGGCTGAGGGCGGTCAGAAAATTACGCTATACGTAGGTAACTGGCTGGAGAATTACCTCGACATCACTTATGACAACGGAAAGGACGAAACCGATGGCTATTCGGTAACCATCACCGATGTGGACAATATCAACCATTACTATCTGCATACGATCCACCACGAATTCGCCCATATCCTGAACCAGAAGATCGATTATCCCACGGATTTCAACACGATCTCGCAGGGCGATTACGTGGCCCAATGGAATACGCTCACCGAGAGCGAGGCTGCCGTTCTCGGATTCGTCAGCCCCTATGCATCGAGTGCGTCGGGCGAAGATTTCGTGGAGGTGTTTTCCTATTATCTGACATGGAGCGAGGATGAGTGGCAAGCTAAACTCACGCAGGCCGGAACGACCGGCGCTGATCGTATAGAGCGCAAACTCGCCATCGTAAAAACCTATATGGAGGAAAGTTGGGGAATCGACGTGGATCAACTTCGGGAGATTCTGGCCCGACGCTATAACGAGATAGATCTTTTGGATTGGTCAAACTTTAATGTCGAATAAGTATGAACAAGAAAATAATTTTCGGAATGATGATCGCGTGCGGACTTTTATCGGTCGCATGTGTCAATGAGGTCGAAGAGGTATTCGACACTCAGGCATCCGAACGTCTCGACCAGCGGATGCTCGAATGCCAGTCCCTGCTGACATCCGCCGAATACGGATGGCTGATCGAATACTATCCCGATCCGCATCAAAGCTACGGGGGCAGTACCTATACCGCCAAGTTCGATGCGGACGGCAGCGTGACTGTAACCGGAGAAATCGCAGAGCAGGTATCCGGAAACGTGAGCAAAACAATTACCAGCCACTATTCGATCAACGCGTCGTCCAGCGTTACCCTTACATTCGATACCTATAATGAATATATACATTATTGGTCCGATCCCGACGACTACTCGGGGAATCTGTATGAGGGCGATTTTGAATTCGCTTATGTGAACGGCGATGAAGAGCGGATGGTATTCCGAGGAATCAAAACCGGCAATCAGATCGTATTCACAGCGTTAAGCACGGATATCGTGACGAGTGCCCAGCAAATCGTTGCAATTCAAGAAGAGGTTGTGGATAACCTTTATCTTGGCTATAAATGGGATAGTGGTGATACGAATGCAATCGAACTCTACGACGATGACAACTATAATCTTCTGACATACTATCCCGATGGGAACAAGAACGGAGCCTATGAAACGATCCCCTATTCCTATACGCCAGAAGGCATTGCGTTTTATAAGGCAACCACTATCGCAGGAATTACTGTACAGAAATTCAAATGGGAAAACAATGCGTTCGTTTCTACCGATGCCGTGGACGCTTCTGGGATTCCTGCAACAGTGAGTATGACAGGATTCCATAGCGATAGTTTTCTACACTACGATACATTCATCGGCACTTACACCTTGACTTACAAAACATCGGCCAATGCTTCCTCATATGTATCTCGAACTGTAACCCTCTCCGAAGGTACACGTTATAGCAGTTTCATATTGACCGGATTGAGTTCTCGGTTTCCCATGGAGGTAGATTATTCCAAATCCGACGGTTCGCTATCGCTCACTACGCAGTATTTGGGACGGTACAATTCCTATTACGTTTATCTGTGCCCTTCGGAGTCTGCACGAGGAGGATATTATACGTGGGGAGCAGGCATCGGATTCACGCTGACACACAACGGCGATCCGGAGAATCTCGTGCTGACTTTTGCTGATAACGGAGTGTGGAGCGGCTACGTTGTAACGAACCTATTGGTTCAAGCTTTCTCCGGTTCTCCGAGCGGAACTACCAGCTTAGGGTATCTCGAAAGATTCTATATGCTGAATACTATGACTAAACAATAGCAACAAGAGTTCAAAATGAAAAAGATATATTTATTTTTGCTCGCTATCGCATGTCCCTTGGCCTTTGTGGGGTGTAGCGACGATGACGACACGACCGCGATGGTATTGGAGATTGTCTCTTCCGACATCGGATTCGATGCTGCCGGAGGAACCGGCAGCATCTCGTTGAGAACTTCGGAAAACACGATCGATGCGGTATCCAATAAAAGTTGGCTGACTGTGACCGATGTTACATCCTCGGCTGTCCTCTATTCGGTTGCCGAGAACGCCGATGCGCTGCAACGTTCGGCGAAGATTACGATCTCGGCTGGAACGATGAGCCGGGAAGTAACCGTTCTACAAAACGGAGCCTTGTTTGACATCAGCGCTCAGAACATCGAGATGGATCCCGCCGGACAAACGCCGTATCTGATCGAATACGATACGTCCATGTCTTCCGTTCCGGAGGTGCTGATCCCTCAGGATGCGCAGCAATGGCTCTCTGCGACAGTGGAAAACGGAGCGGTTAAACTGACGGCCATTCTGAACTACACGAGTGCCCGGAGCACAGTCATAACGATTACTCAAGGATGGAAACCCGTCGAGATAACCGTTACGCAGGAGATGGTCGATCTGTTGGATGTAGAGGAACTCTCGTTCGACAGGGAACAGGCCACCGTTACCGTTGTGCCGACAGAATATCTCGCGCTGGCAGCATCCTCATGGGATGTCATTACCGATGACGCATGGATTACCGTATCGAAGAACGGCAACGAATCTTTTACCGTAACTGTTTCCGAGAATACGACCGGCTCTTTGCGTACCGGCACGATCGATTTGAAATCGGCCGACGGTCAGGTGCTATTTTCGCTCCCTGTGAGCCAGAAAATTTACAGTTACGAATTTTTCCTCGGAACTTGGACGATGAATTACACCGATTCAGAGACCCAAGAAGAAACCTCATTGACGGTGACCTTATCCGCGACGGAGGACCGTACGGGTTATACGATGAATGGACTTAGATATAACGGTCTCGCAATCGGTTACGACGATTCCGGATCGAGTCCCAAATTGACGATGCTGATGCAGTATATCGGATATAATGGTACATACTACGTGTATTTATGTCCATGGGATGCTGATGCTGGGTATTATACATGGCAAGAAGGAACCGGTGCCGATCTTGTGTATAACATGAATGAAACAGAACAGGCCCTCATTTTCCAGGACAACGGAGCATGGAGTCGTCCGGTTAATTCATTCATGATCTATGCATTCACATCCTATCCGGCTGTAAGCGGGGGCGGGGCCGGTTCCTATGCTCGTTATCCGTTCATCTCTTCATTTACCCGATAATGATTGAAACAAAATGATAAATATTCTTACCATAAGCAAATAGAAAGTTCGAATCAAATTCTTCGGGAATATTTATCGGGAGGGGAGCCGCGACGGTAATCCCCTCTTTTTTGCTTTCGACATCAAAAGTGCCAATTCAATCTAACTATATGATAGCCAGTATATGACAAAGCCGTGGTAATGATTTATCAATTCTGAAGGCTGTATCCTTTGCATTCCATTCTAACTTGTCAAAGACTCCGATACAAAGATAGGAAATATGCAGAAAATAGGCAAAAATCTTTTAGTATTGGAGTGATTTACTCCCGGCATAATTTCTGAATGCCAGAGTTGATTTTACAACTTACCCTTGTTTTCATTACTCCGGCTGTTTCCGGATAGCCTGTCCTATTCGTTTATAATAGGGGCTGTCTAACAAGTTTTAGAGCGCCTCTTTTTCATGCGAATTCGGGTCATTCGAATATTTCAGAAGATTTTTTTGTAAATTTTCGGATAAAAGTTGTCAGATCAAATAAAATATACTATATTCGATAAACGAAAGATACGCAGTCTAAACTGTTTATCTTAGCGAGGGACCTTCAAAAGCAATAATCATCGATAAGCAGTCAAGGCTACGTGCACATGGTGCGCGGACCTTGGCCGAGATGGTTATTGCAAATTAGTACAAGAATGGTGTCCCTTGCTAATCGCATTAAGATCCGCGCATTTTTTTGAAAATGTATTATTCAAAATAAATGCCGGATTATGAAACGACAATTAAGAGTACTGCCCATCACCAAAGATAAGCAACCTTTCTCGAACACTCGATTAGAGCCGGAATGCCGGTTTCGATTCGGAGAGTTATATCTATTCCATCGTACAAATTATCGTTGTCCCGCTATTTCTTCTTTGTGGGGAATTTTCAATGACTATAAAGAAGGTCGATTGTTTTTGGAATCGAGCAGTCGGGATCTTCGCACTTTCCGCCACTGGCATATTATACCGAAAGAGTATCGTTATTGCCGACGTGCCAGTCGGCATGAGTTACGCGATTATATATCGGGATTGATTTATAATGAATGTCATACCCGGTTATCCACCTTACATCCGCCTAACCTGCATTTTGCCATGAAGAATCCTCCTTTGCCAAGGGAGGGGCAGTGACGCGACTCATTGCAGGAGGAAGGGGCAGTCGTCGGCCCCTTCCGTTTTTTTGCGAGAGGTAGGATTTCATATTGATAATCAACATGAAATCCAGCAATCATTCACGAAGACTCATAGAACCCGAATCCGTGTTCGGGCACCTCAAGGCCAATCGGAAGTTTCGAAGATTCGCTTTACAATCACTGTCAAAGGTAAACGTCGAACTCGGACTCGTCGCTTTAGCGCATAACTTTAAAAAAAATAGCCTCAAAAATCCTGCTGAACAACCCCAATAATGATGCTCCTGCCTGAAACGAACAATGCCGTAGAGCGAAAACAAAATATTCTCGAAAGATATTCTTTATATTTCAACATCGGTCAACAGCAAAAAGGACTGCCTAACTTGTTATTTGTTAGACAGCCTTTTAACAGAACGATCCGTTCAAACTTCTATTCGCAAAATTGGTTACTTTCGGAAAAACACCAATGAGGTTTTTTATCTGTTATTATACCTAACTCAATCTCCGTCGTATATCGGATATTGGCGGGATCTTGCAAAGCATACAATTTTTCTTCTATGAGATGGAAATCTCCGAAAATAGCATCGCAATAATAACAGCCGTGCGACAGGTAACTGTCGGCAACAGTCCGGCTATACCGTCTTTTTAGTAATCCTACCTTGAGTTGTCGCCCATTGTCCGTTTGTAAAAAATCTTGTACCGCGGCATAGACGCTTGGATGCTTATCTATATCATGATCGTCCCACGAAGACCTTTCAATATCGAAATCACGGTTACAGACGCTCTTCAGGCTTGGCTCAACCGTATAACAGTATTGCGGCTTCCCACATTTCCAGCATTTCATTTCGAAGAAAATGATGGTAATCTTCTGCTTGGGGGCCAATCTGGTATGCTCGCAAAATTTCAACTTACGCGCCAGTAAATTACTTATCAATGCTTTTAACGGCATTTGAACTTTCCCTACTTGGGCAAGTATGTTTGAATTTTCGTCCTTGAATATTTTGAACGCAGGAATTTCTTTGTCTGCAATTAAGGATTTGTCATAATCCGACATTTCTTTGGGGACTATGCGAAAAAGCCAGCATCCTCTTACGTTCAACGCCTTATATCGTTCCTGTCGGAGGCGGGTTTCTTCATAACTTTGCCGGCTCCATTGAACCTCGAAAGCGATCCTTTTACCTCCCTGTACAGCCAAAACATCCGCCCTCCAATCCGCTTCGGAAAACTCGGGGATGGCATTCCATCCCTGGTCCCGGCAAGCCTCCATGATAGCGACTTTCGCTTTGAGATGCTCTGCGGATTCAGGTTTCCAATCGCATGGATTTGCTGATTTCGAATGAACGAAATGTTTCAGCCCTCTGCTGCTCGTTCTCAAAAAGCCCTCTTGCCCGCAGCACGGCAGTGTCAAAACGATTTCTTTGGCCTTAAGACGGGCTTTCAAAGCACTCCATTCTTCGTCATTCAGATCGATGGAAACAATTTCTTTGTCTTCTATATAAGCACGTAAAGGCATTGTAGATGTATAAGGATTGTCAATGATTTCAAGCATATTATATTGATCAAATATAGTCAATCCGAACGAAACGAGCAAGCCTTACGAAGCAAATCATAGTCTTAAATATTTATCAATGCATATTTTCTTACGCCCTTCCGTCCAGCAAGATAGCCGCCGTAAACGACACGTCAAAGCAATGCCTTGCCTTTGTCGCTTACGGCGGCTATTCGTCTCTTGCTGTCCGGGCGTTCCGGACAGTCTAAATATCATTTCTTATGGAATTGCTCACAAAAAAGATCATCTCGAAATTCGAGAAACACCCTTTCCACTCACAGGATGGAAAAGGAATGAATGCCGAAGTCCTTATCAAGTATTTCAACCCCTGCGGCTCGGGTACATGGCTTATCACCGAAGCCGAACGGGAGGGCGACGACTGGCGGCTATTCGGTTATTGCTACATATACGAATGGGAGTGGGGCTATCTGATGCTCTCCGAACTGACATCCCTTCGTTTGCCGTTCGGACTTACCATTGAACGCGACATTTATACGAATGGTAAATATGTCAAAGACTTCATTTCACACGAATAGATATGAGAACCAAAGAAGAAAAACTCCGGCAGAGCGGAACAGCCGGAACTGAACAAATAGATTTTCCGACGCTGGAAGCCCAACGAGAGGCCCTTTTGAAACGGATCGTCGACGGAGATGTTTTCACGCTGGACGATATCAATAAATGTCGGTTGCTGATTATGCAGGAGTATCCTGAATACGAACGGCCGATAACGGCGCGTTCGGGAATACTCTTCGCGGCAGAGGCTATCCGAAAATCATTCGGACACAAATATTATCTGCCACTGTACAAATATCCGATCAGGATCGATTTCGGAACGCAGAACGGGCGGATATGCGTCGTGCATCCCAGCAACTTTATCGAATACGAAGACGAATACGGGCAGGAGGTATGACCGCCCGCCCGTTCGTCATCTGAGAGCTCTGACGTAATGGCTCTCCAACAGTTTATAGATCGCTGACTGGGGATAAAGAATCTTGCCGCCGATGGAAGTATAAGGTATCTGGCGGTTATCGCGGTAATTCTGCAAGGAACGCTTGCTCAGACCGAAAAGACTGCAAACTTCCTCACTGGTGAGGTAGACCTCGTTTCCGATTGCCGGACGATGTGTATCGATCAAAATATCTACGGCTTGGATCGCACGGATGATATTGCGGCGCAACTCTTTGAACTCGCTGCTGTCGCGGGTAATAATATCTTCGGACATGGTTCTATTCAGCTTTTATCAGGTTCTTTTCCAGAAGACGGCGGACATCCTCTTCCCGGAATACGACTTTGTTTCCGATGGCTGTGTAGGGTATGATACCGCAAGACCGATAATATTGCAACGCACGTTTGGTAATACTCAAAGCCTTGCAAACATCATCCGTAGTCAGCCAGCGGACCGTCGGGGATTTTTCCGTGAGAGCTTGCAAGGTGGATACTCGTTCCAATAATCGCTGGATATGCGCCTGAAGATCGGCATAGGCGCTCGTTTCAATCAGGATACAGTTCATAAGAAATAAATTTAAGTGTATTGAACATGAGTCCTGCAAGTTAATAGCATCCGAAACATTCTGCACCCGATGTCCGATACTGACCGCTCCAGTCCGCAACAGACAGAAAATCAGTAAATAGTCATTTGATTATTTACAAAAAATTGCTTATATTTGTCGTAGAGTCTTTGGCTTGATGAAGATTGATCGTAGAAATGAGGAACCTGCGTTACTAAATCATTACCTATAAATAATCATCGCCGTAACTTGTTAGGTTACAGCGATGATATTAAAATCCCCGGACCTTCCGAAGAGATGCGGGTTTTTGTTGGGCCTTATGCCCAGCTGAGTTCGGCCAACAGTTGCCGGACGAAGCGAATCTCCTCGGCCATCAACGCCGTTTCGGCGTCCGTATAGCAGAAATCCTCACCCGGAGAGGTATCATCACGCTCAGCCGCAAGCTCGACAGGCTCCGGGCTATATCGCACGCCTCGCAGGTATAGGCACAAAGTTCGGTCGTCATAATCCGGTTATAATTGGTGTATGGTGTGCAAAAGACGGTCGCCCAGGCCGATCGTATAGCCGTGAGATTCGAACACGACGCGGTTGAACGTGTCGCCGATCAGAAAGACTGGAAGCGGAACGTTCCCCGGCAACTGCATCGCTTCGAGAATCCGCCTGCGGACCGAGCCGTCGCGGTCGATGCCGAAGGTGACGGTCTCCGGCAACCGGGCCGCGGGCGACGCCGTGTATTTCCGATACGCCCGCTCATCGGGGAAGAACAGAATCAGCGAGCGTCCCCACTTCTCCAGTTCCGTGGCCTTGGCGGCGATGTCCTTCAGCGCATGGTCCGTAGGCTCCTGCCCGACGCCCAGCAATCCGACCACGAAATAACCGCGCCTCGCGGTTGTGAGGACCGACGTTTCGGCGCCCGTCGCGGCGTCGGATTTCGCCGGGAACGTGGCGATATAAGCGCTGCGGATGGAGTCTTTGCGGTTGAAGCGGAGGTCGTTCTCCGTACGCTGAGCGGCCGTCACCTCCGGCAAATTCGCGTTCTCGGCCGGGGGAACGATGTCGACGGAAAAGGAAAATTCATCGCCGACACAATGGTCAAGAACCACCGTCGCCTGCGGCTCCCGGCCGAAAGAGACCTTCCGGACCCCGAACCGACCGTCGCGGACGGCTGTAACGAGCATATCGCCCAGACCCGCCGACAGCGATGCCTGCCCCCGGGCGTCGCTCGTTTTGCGCGATACGGTGTAGAACTCAGCGTAGTTGTACAACCTGAACTCCACGGTCGCACCCTCCACGAGGCTGCCCGCGGCGTCGGTGACCGTTACGGTGAGCGGGGCGCACGCGGCATAGTTCGAAATCACGTTGATCTCGGTATAGTTGTGAGCAATGTTGGTCATCCTTTCGAACCGGGTATCGGGAAAAACATCTGATATGACCTCTTTGATCCATTCCATCATCAGGTGACGGTTGGCAAGGGCAAACTCTGTACAATACTGCATCTCGGCCCAATACCGGTCGAATTCCGGAGCGTGGAGCGGCAGAAAAGAGAGCATCATCGCAGGGTCGACCGCCGAATGCCAACGATGGTTGAGTTCCCCGGCTTTCTCATTGTAATAGTCGCACACCTGTTTTCCAAGGTTGCGGCTTCCGCTGTAGAATATTACCCAAAGATATTCGTTCTCGTCACGCTGCAATTCGATGAAATGGTTGCCGCCACCGAGCGATCCAATCTGTTTCAATGCGGCCTGGTATTGACGCTTCACCACGGTCATGGACTCAATGTCGTGACCTTGCGGCATTGCTGTAGAGTTATTTTAGGACGAAACACTACCGGAGAAAACGGTATTCCTTGAAAGCTTAGTTTTACAGTATTTGTCGGGTGCAGAGGTGACAAATGAGGACTGTTGGTGAAAAATCTGCCCTTCACGAAATATTCACCATTGCAGAGCGCATCTTGCAATAGCAGGCAGGAAATAACACATATACAATCTTCACTGGCGCGGTAAGAAATCATATGGTGCGGGCGGGTGCGGATATGAACAGCGCTTTACCGGGAACGGGGGTATATTGCCGGTCGGGAAAACAGGCGTTCTCAAACAAGATGCCCGCAGCTCGCAGATTTATGAGCGAAAAATGAATTGTCAAACCTTCGAAATGGATGTTATGGGCTTTCGGGCGACATACAGCAGAAACGGATGAATAAACCGGCTGACAATAAAAAAGTCGCCGTATTTGCGGTTCAGAACAGATTGTTTAACCAAACATATTTTTACCCAACTATATACTTTGATATACCAAAGTATATAGTTGGGTCTGAATAACCTGAGAGCGGTAAAAGAATTGTAAGACTGCAGGACCATATGACGATAGCGGAGGTAACAATGTTGCCTCCGCTATTTTTGATTTCCCTGACTTACTGTGCAATACTGAAAATCCCGTCGAGTTTCTCGAAGAGGGCATCCATATCCTTTCCGATCTTGTCATTGGTGATGCGGGCATATATCTGGGTCGTGGTGATCCGTTTATGCCCCAGTATCTTGCTGACGGTTTCCAAAGGTACACCCTGTGTCAGCGTAACCGTTGTAGCAAACGTATGTCTCGCCATGTGCATCGTCGGGTTGAACGACAGACCGGCATGTTTGGCGACATGACGCAGCGACATGTTCATCGTCCTATAGTAGCGCTTGATCGGAAAGACCTTATCACCCGGCAGGTGCATATCCTTATAGCGGTCGTATATCTTCTCGGCCACGGGTAAGAGTTTCACTCGAAACTGCGTACCCGTCTTTTGCCGTTTGTCAATGATCCACCGTTCACCATTATCGTCTGTATAGATATCCGCGTGGGTAAGTTTCACCTCGTCCGCATGGCTCAGGCCCGTAAAGGCGCAGAAGACGAAGACATCCCGGTTGATACCCGTTTTGTAATTGGGTAATTGTGCATCCATCACGGCTTGTAACTCCGAGGCCGAAAGGTAACGCCGTTCGCCATATTCCGGCTTGACATAGAAACCCGCAAAAGGATTAACAGGAATCCAGCCGTTCTTATACGCCATATAGGCCATCAGTTTCAGTTTTTTGACCGGAGTGATGATACTGCCCGGAAGCATATGGCGGACGCTGGAAAGATAGACAACGAATTTTTCGATAAAATCCCGATTCAGTTCCCTGAAGAGCATATCCTCTACCTTATATTCGTATTTCAGAAAGGAGGCGAGGTAACGGCGGGCATTGCTGTAGTTCTCGAAGGTCGAAACACTACGGTCATTGCCCACACGCTTGCGGAAACCTGCAAGGTATTCGTCGAAGGTTTGCAACAATAGGCGGCAATCATCTCCCATACTCAGGAAGGCATTGCGGACTTTTTCCGCCGTAACGTATGGATCCCGGTCGCAAAGACGTTGATACCGTTTGCCGATATTGGTCTTGATATTCTCCAGCTTCTCGTTGATGCGTCGTGCTTCGAGACTTTTACCCGTGGCCTTGTTAGCTTTGGTATCCCATAGGGAGATAGGTACGGAGAGTTTACAACTGAATCTTAATGTAAAATAAAGCATTTCGGGCAGGTAACGGATAAGTAACACAACTCACCGTTAAACCTGCCCGATTCTGCTTTTCTGCGTTTCGGAATCTATGAAAGCAAATGAATTAAATGTCTGTAAACGAAATATTTACATTGTTATGCACTATGCTTTTCCTACAAAACCCACTCCCGAAAAGGGTCCGCTTTCGTTTCGGCCGAAGCGTGGCGGGGTTACAGGATTCCCTGTTCGACCATCGACTTGGCGACTTTCATGAAGCCCGCGATATTCGCGCCCTTCATATAATTGAGGTAGCCGTCCTTCTCCGTGCCGTATTCTACGCAGGCGTGGTGGATCGACGACATGATCTGGTGCAGCTTGGCATCGACCTCCTCGGCCGTCCAGTTGAGTTTTTGGGAATTCTGCGTCATTTCGAGACCCGACGTAGCCACGCCGCCGGCGTTCACGGCCTTGCCCGGTCCGTAGGGTATCTTCGCCTTGATGAAGGCGTCGATAGCCTCCGGGCGGCAGCCCATGTTCGAAACCTCGGCCACGATCTTCACGCCGTTGGCCAGCAGTTTTTTGGCATCCTCGCCGTCCAGTTCGTTCTGCGTGGCGCACGGCATGGCGATGTCCACCTTGACCTCCCACGGTTTCTTGCCGGCAAAGAATTTCGAGCCGGGGAATTTCCTGGCGTAGGGCTCCACCACGTCGTTGTTCGACGCACGCAGTTCCAGCATGTAGGCGATCTTTTCGGCATCGAGGCCGTCGGGATCGTAGATATAGCCGTCGGGACCCGAAATGGTCACCACCTTGGCGCCCAGCTCGGTGGCCTTCGTCGCGGCGCCCCAGGCCACGTTGCCGAAGCCCGAGATGGCGATGGTCTGGCCCTTGATGTCCATGCCGGCCTTTTCGAGCATCTGGCGCAGAAAATAGACGGCACCGAAGCCCGTCGCCTCGGGACGGATCAGCGATCCGCCGTAGGTCATGCCCTTGCCTGTCAGCACGCCGGTGTTCTCCTGGGCCAGCTTGCGGTACATGCCGTAGAGGAATCCGATCTCCCGGCCGCCGACGCCGATGTCGCCCGCCGGAACGTCCGTCTGGGGACCGATGTGGCGCCACAGCTCGGTCATGAAGGCCTGGCAGAAACGCATCACCTCGCGGTCCGACTTGCCTTTGGGGTTGAAATCCGAACCGCCCTTCGCGCCGCCCATCGGCAGCGTGGTGAGGGCGTTTTTGAAAATCTGCTCGAAGCCGAGGAATTTCAGGATCGAGAGGTTCACCGAGGGGTGGAACCGCAGGCCGCCCTTGTAGGGGCCGATGGCGTTGTTGAACTGCACGCGGTAGCCGGTGTTGACCTGTACGTCGCCCTTGTCGTCCGTCCAGACCACCTTGAAGGTGAAGATGCGGTCGGGCTCCACGATGCGTTCCGCGATGCGGTTGGCTTCGAATTCCGGATGCTGGTTGTAACTCTCCTCGACGGTCATGAGGACCTCGTGTACGGCCTGCAGGTATTCGCTTTCACCGGGATGCCTGCGCTCGAGTTCGGCCATTAATTTGCTTACGTTCATATGCTGAAGTTTATGGTTGGTTGATTCTATCTATCACAAATATAAAAATATTTCTTATAGATTGTAATCTTTCCCCGGAAAATTTCAGATAAATCTTAATCTTCGGCTGTTTCTTCGCGCACCATGCCCTTGTTCGAGCGTCCGTCGATGCAGACCCAGAGGGGTTTTTCGAAACGCACCTGCCGCAAGTAGGTTCCCTCGAAGACGGCCTGCCGGGCGTTGAGCTCCTGCTCGCGGAAAATACCGTCGTTGCGGAAGGGGTTGATTGTCAGGTATCCCACGCCCAGCGAGGTGACGTTCTGGAAGAAATGCGTGCCCTGCGAGGGTTCCACGTCGAATTTCGCGATGCCGCATTCGACGATCACCTTTGCCTCGGAGATGTGGTTCCACTTGACCGGCACCCCGAGGAACGGGTCCGAGGAGCCCCAGCGGCCGGGGCCCACGAGGATGTACGACCTTCCTTCGTCGCGCATGCGGTTGTTGAGGGTCAGCAGTTCGTCGGCGATCTTCTCGGTCGAAAGCGAGTCGAAAGCCTCGGATTTGATGTAGATGATGTCGGCGATGTCCGCCATTTGCCCGATGCCGAGGGCCTGCTCGCCGTAGATCAGCGCCTGCGAGGTGTCTTCCGCCTCCCAGTCGATGGAGCGGTTGTCCTGGTTGTCGATGATCGGGCGGATTTGCAGCAGGTTGAATATCTGCTGCTGTCCCGGGGCCACGTCCATGTTGACGGCGAATTCCACCTCCACGGGGCAGCGCATCTCCTCGGCGCCCATGCGGAGGATGTCCGTGATGATTTTCGCCAGCGGGAAGGTGTTGTATTTCAGAATATTGTTGAACGTGATGACCTTGCGTCCGCTGTCGAAGGGACTGTCGGAAATGCGTTCGTTCTCGCGGTCCCAGACCGAGCAGACGTATTTCGAATTGCGGAACTGCGCGATCTGCGTAAGGCTCAGGCGGTGGAGGTTCACGGCGTCGTCGATAGACGTGCGGAACTCCTCGGGCCGCAGGCTCAGGGCCAGTACCTCGTTCTGCGTGTCGCTCAGCGCCAGCTCGGGAGTCGAGGTCTGGAGCACCTTCTGGGGGTAGCGGGGCGAGAACCGCAGCGTGCGTCCGCCGTCCACGACGAGTTTTCCGAGGCCCATCGCCACGTTGCAGACTCCGTCCGCGGGCTGTTCGTCGCCGATGGGGTAGTAGTTGATCGACCGCGCCACGCCCGAGCAGGTGGGGAAAAAGAGCCCGTCCTGCTCCGTGCCGCACACCTCCTGGATGATGACGGCCATCTTCTCCTCCGAGATGAGGTTCTGCGACGACTGGATGTAGGCCCTCGACGCCGCGAAGTAGACCGAGGCATAGACGCTCTTGACCGCCTTGAGCAGCAGGCGGAGCATCTGGTCTTCGTTGTCGACGTAGGGAATCATGTAGGTGGAGTAGATGCCGGCGAAGGGCTGGTAGTGGGAGTCTTCGAGCTTCGACGACGAACGGATGGCCAGCGGCGTGCGGACCGTGCGGATGTAGCTTTTCAGGGCGTCGCGCAGCCGGAACGGGAGCACCGAGCTGACGAATTCCGAAAGGATCTCCTCGTCGGAGAAATCCTGCGAAATGATGTATTTCAGCCCGTTGTGGCGGATGAAATCGTCGAAATACTCCGTGGCGATCACCACCGACCGCGGGATCATGATGCGCACGTTCTCGTACTTGTCGTACTGACGGTGCTTCATGAGCATCGAGTTCATGAAGGCCAGTCCGCGGGCCTTGCCGCCCAGCGAACCCTCGCCGATGCGGGCGAAGGCCACGGCGTCGGAGTAAGTCTCGGTGTCGAAACGCGCTACGACGCCCTGCCCCAACAGGGTGCGGTAGTCGCGGATCAGGTTCACCAGGGCGTTGCGGTGATCCTCGACCGACGAGAAATGGCTCTTGTTGTACTGGCGGATCGATGCTGCCAGGGGGAACAGGCCCCGCGAGTAGAGCCATTTCGAGAGGTGGTTCTGCGAGGTGTGGTATTCGAACGCCTTGTCGGGTATCGTGGCTATCATCTGCTGCATCTGCGTGAGGTCTTTGGCGCGGCCGATCTCGGCGCCCGTGTCGGGGTCCTTGAAGACGAAATCCCCGAAGGCGAACTCCTTGGCGATGTATTCGCTCAGCTGCGAGAGGAGCGTCTTGGAGTTCTTGGCGATGAATCCCGCGCCGAGCTCCGCGGCCTGCTTCCCGAAGGCCACCTGCGACGACTGCAGCAGCACGGGCATCAGCGGATTGTCCTGCTTGATGCGCCGGCAGAGGTCGATTCCGGCGTCGAGTTTCTCGCTCTCGGGCGGGTCGTCGCGGCGGAGGACGAATCCCACGTCGGAGATCACGCCCAGCAGGTTTTTCTTGTAACGTTCGTACAGCTCCACGGCCTCTTCGTAACAGCGGGCCAGCAGGATTTTGGGACGCGCCCGTTTGCGGAGCACCTGCTGCTGTTCGTTGAAGGCGTCCTTCAGGAACTCGGTGTTCTGCAGCAGTATCAGTTTGTATAATTCCGGCAAATAGGTGGAATAGAAGCGGATGGAGTCCTCGATGAGCAGGATGGCCTGCACGCCGCCCTCGAGGATGTCCTCGTCGGCGTTCATCTTGTCCTCGATGAGTTTGATGATTCCGATGATGAGGTCGGTGTTGCCGTGCCACGAGAAGATGTAGTCCAGTCCCGAGCGGTCCTGCTCCTCGATGCGGCGGTAGATGTCCTTCGAAAAGGAGGTCAGCAGCGCGACGGGGGTGTTGGGGTGGCGCTCCTTGACGATCCGGGCGAACGCGAAAACGTCGGGTTCGCCGACGTTGTACATCGTGAGGATGAAATCGAACGTGTCGTCCCCGGCCAATGCCTCCAGCGCCTCGGTCGTCGAGCTGACGCGCGTGAGCGACGGCGGGTTCGACATGTTGAGGTCGATGTACTCCTGGTTGATCTGCGACTCGATGTGCCCGTCCTCCTCGAGGATGTAGCCGTCGTAGCTGCAGCACACGAGCAGGATTTTGTGGATGCGGTATTTCATGAACCGGTAGGGGACTTTACTCCCGTCGGGCATATATTGTTCCAGGCTCTTGTTCATCGATGATACTTTTTGTTATGTCGTATTTCAAGGTGTCGGTCGTTTCCCGTTCAGGGTCGTCGGATTCGCCGCCTTCGGCGTCGTTTACAAGCCTGACCCACCCCTAAACCCCCGCCTCGGCGGGGGCTTCAGCTGCGCGGAAACGGAGTGGGCGGGAAAGTATCCGGTTCCGAAAACAAAAATAAGGAAAAATTTGTTACCTTTGAAATCGGAAACGCTGAAAATAGAGAGACAGAGCAATGAGCAAGGACAAATACACCCTGCAGGAGGTCACGACGCCCGCCGTGGAGCGCGAGTGGCTCGATCTTCCAAAAAAAATCTATAAGGGAAACCGCAACTGGGTCTGCCCGCTGGACATGGATGTCCTGGAGGTCTTCGACCCGAAGAAAAACGATCTTTTCGCCGACGGCGAGGCCATCCGCTGGGTGGTCCGCGACCGGCAGGGCGAGGTCGTGGGGCGTATCGCCGCGTTCTACAACCGCGAAAAGGCCGCCATTGAGGAGCAGCCCACGGGCGGATGCGGGTTCTATGAGTCGATCGACGACCAGCAGGTCGCCGACATGCTGTTCGAAGCCTCGCGCATGTGGCTCGCCAGCCGCGGCATGGAGGCCATGGACGGCCCTATCAATTTCGGGCAGCGGCGCGACTGGTGGGGACTGCTGGTCGAGGGCTACGAATTCCAGCCCCTTTACAAGAACCCCTACAACCCGCCCTATTACAAGGAACTGTTCGAGAATTACGGCTTCAAAAACTATTTCAACCAGCACAGTTTCATCTGGCGGGTGAACGATTCGGAGGCCAACAAGCAGATATTCGCCCGTGCCGAGCGGCTCTACACCGTGCCGGGCTACCGGGTCGAGAACATCGACATGAACAACCTGGAGGAGGCCGCCGAGAGTTTCCGCGTCATTTATAACAAGGCGTGGGCCCTGTTCTCAGGCGTGAAGCCCATGACGCAGGAAGAGGCGCTGGAGATGGTCCACGAGATGAAGCCGATCATCGACCCCAACATCATCTTCTTCGCCTATTTCAACGACGAGCCTATCGGATTCTTCATCACGGTCCCCGACCTGAACCGCCTGATCGGCAAATTCAACGGCAAGTTCGGCCTGCGGCAGAAGCTGCGCCTCATGTGGGACCTCAAGGTGCGCAAGTCGTGCGACCGCATCTTCGCCATCATCTTCGGCATCACCCCGGAGTTCCACGGTAAGGGTGTCGAGTCGGCCATCATGGTCAAGTACTGGCAGTTCCTCGAGCGGACGAAGAATCCCTATAAATCGATGGAGCTGGCGTGGATCGGGGATTTCAACCCCGTGATGAACCGCATGATCGAGACCTACGTCTGCGCCACGCGCCACAAGGTGCACACCACCTACCGTTACCTGTTCGACCGCACGAAGGAGTTCCACCGCTGTCCGCGCCTGGGCGTGAAGCGTCGTTCCGAATAAAAAAAATCGCATAAAGATATGAAATCCACCGTATTCACCAAGTACCACATCGCCGCGGGTGCCAAGATGGCCGAATTCGCGGGATACAACATGCCCATCGAATTTACGGGCATCAACGACGAACATCTGGCCGTCCGCAACGGCGCGGGCGTCTTCGACGTCAGCCACATGGGCGAAATCTGGGTCAAGGGCCCCAAGGCGCTGGGCCTGCTGCAGCGCATCACGACCAACGACGTTTCGAAACTCGTCGACGGCAAGGTGCAGTACACCTGCATGCCCAACGGCCGCGGGGGTATCGTCGACGACATTCTGGTCTACCGGGTCGATGCCGAAACCTACATGCTCTGCGTCAACGCTGCCAATATCGACAAGGACTGGGCGCACATCTGCGCCGAGGGCAAAGCCTTCGGCATGGAGGCCGGTCACGGCAAGGAGCTCTACAACGCTTCGGACGAGATTTGCCAGTTGGCCGTACAGGGACCGCTGGCGATGAAGATCGTGCAGAAGATGTGCGCGGAGCCGGTCGAGGCGATGGAGTACTATACCTTTAAGAAGATGCCCGTCGCCGGATGCGACGCCATCCTTTCGATCACGGGTTATACCGGTTCGGGCGGTTGTGAGATTTACGTCGCCAACGAGGACGGGGACAAACTTTGGAAAGCCCTCTGGGAGGCCGGCGCGGAGTTCGGGCTGAAAAACATCGGGCTCGGCGCCCGGGATACGCTGCGTCTGGAGAAGGGTTTCTGCCTCTACGGCAACGACATCGACGACACCACCTCGCCGATCGAGGCCGGGCTGGGCTGGATCACCAAGTTCGCCGAGGGCAAGGATTTCATCGACCGCGCCGGGATGGAGAAACTGAAAGCCGAAGGCGTTGAGCGCAAACTGGTGGGGCTGAAGATGATTGAGCGCGGCATCCCGCGTCACGGCTATGCGATCGCTTCGCCCGAGGGGGCGGAGATCGGACACGTCACCTCCGGCACGATGTCGCCCTGTTTGAAGGTCGGCGTGGCGCTGGGTTACGTGCAGGCCGCCTATGCCAAACCGGGCACGGAAATCGCTGTCATCATCCGTGAGAAGCCCGTGAAGGCCGAAGTGGTGAAGATTCCTTTTGTTTAATGTTTAACAGATACTTTTTTCGATGAAAGCGAAATATCTCGGGCTGGAACTCGCAAGCCCCGTCGTGATCAGCAGTTCCCCCTATACGGCAAACATGCACAACGTCGAACAGTGCGTCCGCAGCGGCGCCGGCGCCGTGGTGCTGAAATCGATTTTCGAGGAGCAGATTTACCGTCAGGCCGCCTCGCTGGACAAAATGGAAGGTTACGGCGACGCCGGCGAATACCTCGAGCGCTATCTGGGCGACGCCTACAAGGCCGAGTTGCTGACGCTCGTCACCGATGCCGCCAAGACGGGCATTCCCGTCATCGGAAGCATCAACTGCCTGGGTACGGGCGATGCGTGGATCGAGTATGCCTCGGCCATGCAGGCCGCCGGGGCTTCGGCGCTGGAGCTGAATATCTTCCTTTTGCCGACCGACCGGCAGGCTTCGGCGCAGCAGATCGAACAGCATTATGCCGACATCGTGCGCAAGGTTGCCGCCGCGGTGACGATCCCCGTGTCGGTGAAGCTCCCGATGCGCCTGACGAACGTGCTCTCGGTGGGCGACGCCCTGCTGGGCCGCGGCGCCCGGGGGCTGGTGCTTTACAACCGCTTCTTCGAACCCGATATCGACATCGAGAAGATGTGCTTCGTGAACGGCGACCCGTTCAGCGAACCGGCCGAACTTCGCAATGTGCTTCGCAGCACGGCGCTGTGCGCCCACGCGCTGCCGCAGCTGGACATCGCCGTTTCGACGGGTGTGCACGACGGGGCCGCCGCCGTCAAGGCGCTGCTCGCAGGTGCCGCCGCGGTGCAGGTCTGCACGGCCATCCATCGCCACGGCTACGAGGTGATCGGCGCGATCAACCGCTTCATCGACGAATGGGCCGCCCGTCAGGGCTTCGATTCGCTCGAAGAGTTCTGCGGCCGCATGGACTACGGCTCTTCGGAGGGCGAGTTCTACCAGCGGGTGCAGTATATGAAATATTTCCCGCACGGCGAGGAGTAACCGCCGCCCGGAAACGAGAAACCTCGGATGCTTGTCGAAGCATCCGGGGTTTTCGGTTATTCAGAGGCAGCCTCCGCGTCGAATGTTTCGTCGAAGAGCCTCCGCAGCCGCTGCGGGTCGCGGATGATCGCCCGCAGCTCTTCGAGCCGCCGGGCGTTGTCCGATTCGGCGATCCAGAGCCGCAGGTAGCCTCCTTCGGCATATTTCTTTTGCAGGTGGTCCCGACAGCGGGCGTAGTGCCCCTCGCGGTCCAGCGCGGGGTAGTTCGCCAGCCCGTACTGCACCGTGCGGCGAATGATTGTCGCGGGGACGATCACCCGGTCGGCCTCGGCCACGATGCGGCCGTAGATCGTGCGGGGTGCGTGGTCCGACGAGGCGCGGTGGTCCTCCACGGCCTCGCGCATCACCCCGATCTGCTCTTCGGTGAACCGGCGGCGGAGCTCCGCATCTTCCGCGAGGATGCGTCCGGCATCGATGTGGTGCCGTTCGCGTCCGTTCACCAGCCCCGTGTCGTGGTAGGCGGCGACGGTGTAGACCATATCTGTATCCACGTCGTAATGCGCTGCCAGCGCAAGGCTCTGCGCAATGACCGTGCGCACGTGGTCCGTGCCGTGGGCGCGGTCGAAATGTTCGTAGCGGGGGATGATCTCGGCCTCGACGTAGGCCTCGAGCGATGGATCGGGATGTCTCATACGGCGAAGATACATAATTTTTTTATTATCTTTGCGCCGGTTAAAGTTCGGGTTATGAAAACAGCGGCGGAGCTCAAGGAAATAGCGCAGTTCATCGCCGAGTACGCCACCCGGCTGATGGGGTCGGGCGTCCACACTTCGCGGGTGGTGCGCAACTCCAAGCGGCTGGGCGAGGCGCTCGGGGTGCGGGTGATCGTATCGGCGTTTCAGAAGGTCGTGACCTTTTCGGTCTGCGACGACGACAGCGGCGAGGTCTACAGCGAGGTGGCCGACATTCCGCCCCTGCCGATCAGTTTCGAACTGAACGCCGAACTGAGTGCCCTGAGCTGGGAGGCTTACGACCGCCGGATGCCGCTTCCCGAAATCCGGGCCCGCTATGCGGAGATCGTCGCCCGGCCGCGCCTCGACCCGATCTTCACGCTCATCCTCGTCGGCCTGGCCAACGCCTCGTTCTGCCGCCTGTTCGGCGGCGACTGGTTTGCCGTGAGCATCGTCTTCACGGCCACGCTGCTGGGCTTTTTCCTCCGCCAGCGGATGCAGGCCCGGGGATTCAACCACTACGTGATCTTCATCGCCTCGTCGTTCGCGGCTTCGATGTACGCCTCGGTGGCGCTGATGTTCGACACCACCTCCGAGGTGGCCCTCGCCACGAGCGTCCTCTACCTCATTCCCGGCGTGCCGCTTATCAACGGCGTGATCGACATCGTCGAAGGCCACGTGTTGAACGGCATCGCCCGCCTCACGTCGGCACTGATGCTGATTATCTGCATTGCCATCGGGCTGTCGTGCACGCTGATGATCGTTAAAAACGGATTGCTATGATGCTGTTCGAAATTCTCTCCGACGGATTTTTCGCCGCCGTTGCGGCCATCGGATTCGGGGCGATCTCCGATCCTCCGATGCGGGCCTTTCCGGTCATCGCCCTGCTGGCCGCCGCGGGCCATGCCCTGCGTTTCGTGCTGATGCATAACGGGATGGATATTGCCACGGCGTCGCTCTGCGCGTCGGTCGTGATCGGCGTCGGCAGCCTGCTGCTGGGCGGCCGCATCCGCTGCCCGATGACCGTGCTGTTCATCCCGGCGCTGCTGCCGATGATCCCGGGCATGTACGCCTACAAAACGGTCTTCGCCATGATCATGTTTATGCAGCACCTGGGCGATTCGGCGGCCAGCACCCTCTATATGGAGGAGATTCTGCGCAACGGATTCGTGACCTTTTGTGTGATTTTCATGCTGGCGGCGGGCGCCGCGGCTCCGATTTTTCTGTTTAACAAGCGTGCCCATTCGCTGACGCGCAACAAAAAATACATTTCCGAATAATGGCAGTTTTCTGGCAGACGATCGCCGGCTATAATGCCGCCACCTGGCCCCTGCAGGCATTGTTGGTCGTCGCGGGCATTGTGCTCACGACGTTGCTCTACCGCCGGCCTTCGCCGCGCGTGAAGGTGGCGATGAAGGTTTATCTGGCGTTGCTCAACGGCTGGATCGCCGTGGCTTACTATCTTCGGGCCTGCGCCGAGCGGCCTTACAGCGGTGTGATGGCGCTGTTCTGGGGCGTGATGGCCGCCGTGTGGATTTACGATATCGCCGTGGATTACACCACCTTCGAACGGACCCGCAAGCATGACCGCATCGCATTCGTCTTCTACCTCATGCCGTTCGTCTATCCGCTCTTTTCGTTGCTGCGGGGGCTGGAATTTCCGATGGTCACCTCGCCCGTCATGCCCTGCTCGGTGGCGGTCTTCACCATCGGGCTGCTGCTCTCGTTCTCGAAGCGGGTGAATCTTTTCGTGATTCTCTTCCTGTGCCACTGGGCGCTGGTGGGCTTCTCGAAGGTCTATTTCTTCGGCATTCCCGAGGATTTGCTGCTGGCCAGCGCGTCGGTCCCGGCGCTGTACCTCTTTTTTAAGGAGTATATCGACCTCAATTTCCACCGCGACACCAAGCCCGACCTGCGGGTGATGAATTTCCTGTTGGCGACGATGTGCGCTGCCCTCGGGGTCTTCTTTTCCGTGACCATCTGGCAGCAGTTTATCGGATAGACCGTAAAAAAATCCCTCCCGAGTCGTCGGGAGGGATTTTTTGTGGAAAATGTAGGTCTTACTTGGCGTAGGACACGGCGCGGGTCTCGCGGATAACGGTGATCTTCACCTGACCCGGGTACGTCATTTCGTCCTGAATCTTCTTGGCGATGTCGTGCGACAGTCCCTCCGACTCCTGGTCCGAGAGTTTGTCGGCGCCGACGATCACGCGCAGCTCGCGGCCGGCCTGGATGGCGTAGGTCTTCACCACGCCGGGGTACGACAGGGCGATATCCTCCATCTCTTTCAGTCGCTTGATGTAGCTCTCGACCACTTCGCGGCGTGCGCCGGGGCGTGCGCCCGAAATGGCGTCGCAAACCTGGATGATCGGGGCGATGATCGAGGTCATCTCCACCTCGTCGTGGTGGGCGCCGATGGCGTTGCAGACCTCGGGTTTCTCCTTGAATTTTTCGGCGAGCTTCATGCCGATGATTGCGTGCGGCAGTTCCGGTTCGTCGTCGGGCACCTTGCCGATGTCGTGCAGCAGACCTGCGCGGCGGGCGATCTTGGGGTTGAGACCCAGCTCGGCGGCCATGATGCCTGCGAGGTTGGCCGTTTCACGGGCGTGCTGCAGCAGGTTCTGGCCGTAGGACGAACGGTATTTCATCTTGCCGATCATGCGGATCAGCTCGGGGTGCAGTCCGTGGATGCCGAGGTCGATCGTCGTGCGCTTGCCGACCTCGACGATCTCCTCCTCGATCTGCTTCTGGACCTTGGCCACCACCTCCTCAATGCGGGCGGGGTGGATACGTCCGTCGGTGACCAGCTGGTGCAGGGCCAGACGTGCGATTTCGCGGCGTACGGGGTCGAATCCCGAAAGGATGATAGCCTCGGGGGTGTCGTCGACGATGATCTCGATGCCCGTCGCGGCCTCCAGGGCGCGGATGTTGCGTCCCTCGCGGCCGATGATGCGGCCCTTGACCTCGTCGCTCTCGATGTTGAACACCGTCACGGCATTTTCGATGGCCGTTTCGGTCGCCACGCGCTGGATCGACGCGACGATGATGCGTTTGGCCTCCTTCGTGGCAGTCATCTTGGCCTCTTCGACGGTCTCGTTGATGTAGGCGGCGGCTTCGGTCTTGGCCTCGGCCTTCATGTTTTCGATGAGGATGTTCTTGGCGTCCTCCGAACTCATGCCCGAAATCTGCTCCAGACGTGCGTTCTGCTCGCGCTGCATCTGGTCGACCTCCTCTTTTTTGTGCTCGAGAATCTGCAGCTGGTTCTGCAGCTGCTCCTTCAGCCGGTCGTTGTCGCGGAGCTTGTTTTCCAGTTCGCGCTGCTGGTTCTGCAGGTTCTGCTCGATCTGCTTGGCACGCTGTTCGCTCTGTGCGATCTTCTGGTTGCGTTCGTTGACCTGACGGTCGTATTCGCTCTTGAGCTGTATGAACTTCTCTTTCGCCTGAAGGATACGCTCCTTCTTGATCATCTCTCCCTCGGCCTCGGCCTCCTTCACGGCGGCTTCGCGGCGCTTGCGGATCGACGTCTTGGTCACGAGGTTGATGACAACCGCGTAGACCGCAACGGCGACCACTGCAGAGATGCAGGCAGTCAAAATGATGGTATACATTGACTCTTACGTGTTTTTAATTTGTTATTATTAGGGTTTCTTGTGTAGTCATAAAAAAACCGCATAGGATTCCTTAGTCTCGTTTGACGAATCTGCCGATCAGTCATGTGTGGGGGCTCCGACAATCGCAATCTTCCAACGGTACGCCGTAACGTACTCCCCGTGAGGGTGGTAAGGCCTGATTTTGAAGCGTCTTGAGTTGCCCCAATTTAAAAAGTGTTCAGTTTCGCAAAGCTTTAAGGAATCTATGCGGGTAGATTCTTGTATGTAAAAGAACGTTTTTCGTCGAATGCATATTGTCCGCGGATTTTCTCCTCCTGCGGCCTCCCGTCGTTTATTTCTTCGGGTCGTTGAGATATGCATCTATTTCCGTGCCGATTTTTTCCAGCTGGCGGAGGTCTTCGTTGTCCACCTCGCGGCTTTGCCGCATGCCGACGTTCGCAATGGCGAATTTCAGCGCGGCCATCGACAGGTAATCCTGGTCTGTCCAGTTCTTGAGATTCTGTTGTTTTATCAGTGCGAGGTAGTTGTTCACCTCCCGTTCGGCCAGCCGGTACACCTCCTCTTTTCCGCTCTCGATGTTGAACGGATAGCTTTTTCCCGCTATTTTGAGGGTTATCGCCTGTTTTGCCATTTTTTGCGTCGTTTCGTTTATTCTTCTCTCTTCTGTCCTCTCCCGCTCGTCCGTTGCCGGGGCCGGTTCTATTCGGCCTCCCGGGGCGCCAGCGGCTGTCCCAGCAGCACAATACACTTGTCCACCTCCCGCATAAGACGGTTGACGCGTGCCCGCGCTTTTTCCCGGTTCCGACTCTCTCCCGCAAGCCCTTCGGCCAGCTGCATGCGTGCCAACTCGGCGTCCAGCTCCCGGACACGCTCTTCGAGCGTACGTTTCTCCGAGCGGAGCGTGTCGCGCTGTGCCGTCAGCTCCGTGCAGAGTTCCGACAACCGTTTGTGGTCGTCGATAAGCTGCTTTACGCGGGCTTCGAGATTCGTTATCACGCTTTTGTCGGCCATGGTTTTCAAATATGGTTCCGGTTCACTTTTCAAAGGTAAGAAAAAAAACGGACGGTTCCAAAACGGAATTGCGTACGGTCCGGCAAAATTTCCCGACCTGCCAAAAGTGTCGTTACGACACCAAAGATAGGGAAAAAACGTCGAAAAGCCAAAAATTATTTTGCGCTGATTTCGCCGTACAGGTCGTAATCGGCTGCCGAGGTGACCGTCACGTCGTAGAAATGTCCGCGCAGGAGCCGTTTTCCGCCGACGGGGATCAGGATCTCCTGGTCCACCTCCGGGGAGTCGTACTGCGTGCGGCCGACGTAGAAATCGCCCTGCCGCGAGTCGATGACGACCCGTTCGGTGCGGCCCACGCGGCGGCGGTTGTTTTCGAGCGACAGTTCGTTCTGCAGGGCCATGATGCGCTCCACACGCTCCTGCTTCACGGCCTCCGGCACGTCGTCGCGGAGTTTTTCGGCCGACCAGGTGCCCTCCTCCTCGGAGTAGGCGAAGACCCCTAACCGCTCGAAACGCACCTCGCGCACGAACTCCAGGAGCTCCGCGAAATCGGCCTCCGTTTCGCCCGGATAGCCCACCAGCAGCGTCGTGCGCAGCGCGAGGTCGGGAATGGCCGTGCGCAGGCGGCGGATCAGCTCCATGGCTTCGGCCTTGGTGTGGCGGCGGTGCATGGCCGTGAGCTGGGCGTCGGAGATGTGTTGGAAGGGGATGTCGAGGTATTTGCAGATTTTCGGCTCCGCGGCCATCACCTCGATCACCTCCTCGGGGAAACCGGTGGGGTAGGCGTAGTGGAGCCGTATCCATTCGATGCCGTCAATGCGGCACAGGCAGCGCAACAGTTCGGCCAGCATCCGTTTGCCGTAGAGGTCGATGCCGTAATAGGTCGTGTCCTGCGCGATGACCATCAGTTCACGGACGCCCTGCGCGGCCAGTTTGCGGGCCTCCTCCTCCAGCTCCTCCATCGGCACCGAGACGTGTGCGCCGCGGATGAGCGGAATGGCGCAGTAGCCGCATTTCCAGTTGCAGCCCTCCGAGATTTTCAGGTAGGCATAGTGCTTCGGGGTGGTCAGGCGGCGTTCGGTGGCCAGCGCGGGGTCCTCGGAGGCTCCCAGGGCGCGGACGATGCCGTCCCACGTGCGGGCGCCGAAATATTCGTCCACCTCGGGGATTTCCGTGCGCAGCTCGTCGGCATAACGCTCCGAAAGGCATCCCACCACGAACAGCCGCTCGATCTTCCCGGCCTGCTTGGCCGCGGCGGCCCGCAGGATCATGTCGACGGACTCCTGCTTGGCGTCGCCGATGAATCCGCAGGTGTTGATCACCACCACTTTGGCGTCGGTGCGGTCGCTGTCGAAGAGGACCTCGTAGCCGGCGGCTGCGAGCCGCGCCATCAGGTGCTCCGAATCGACGGTGTTCTTCGAGCAGCCGAGCGTGATGACGTTAATTTTTTTCATCGCCGAACAATGCGTTGACAAACTCCCGGCGGTCGAAGATGCGCAGCTGGTCGATGCCTTCGCCGATGCCGATGTAGCGGACCGGAATGTGGAACTGGTCGCTGATGCCGATTACCACGCCGCCTTTGGCCGTACCGTCGAGTTTGGTGATGGTGAGCGACGTGACCTGCGTGGCCTGCGTGAACTGCTTCGCCTGTTCGAAGGCGTTCTGTCCCGTCGAACCGTCCAGCACGAGCATCACCTCGTGCGGCGCCCCGGGAATGACCTTCGCCATGACGTTGCGGATTTTCGTCAGCTCGTTCATCAGGTTGACCTTGTTGTGCAGACGCCCGGCGGTGTCGATCAGTACCACGTCGGCGCCGTTGGACTTGGCCGAGGTGAGCGTGTCGAAGGCCACCGACGCGGGGTCGGAACCCATCTGCTGGCGGATCATCGTCGCTCCCGCGCGGTCGGCCCACACCTGCAGCTGGTCGATGGCCGCGGCGCGGAACGTGTCCGCCGCGCCGATCCAGACCTTGCGGCCCGCCTTGGTGAGCTGCGCCGCGAGTTTGCCGATGGTGGTGGTCTTGCCGGCGCCGTTGACGCCCACGACCATCACCACGTAAGGCTGGCCCTCGGTGGCGTCCAGCCCGAAGTGCTCCGACGAGCCGTGCGCATCCTCCATCAGCGCCGTGATCTCCTCGCGCAGAATCGATTGCAGTTCCGAGGCGCCCATGTATTTATCCTTCGCCACGCGCTCCTCGATGCGGCGGATGATCTTCACGGTGGTCTCCACGCCCACGTCCGACGAGATCAGCACCTCTTCGAGGTCGTCCAGCACGTCGGCGTCGACCGTCGAGCGGCCCGCCACGGCGCGTGCCAGTTTCGAGAAGAGCCCCGTTTTGGTCTTTTCCAGTCCGGCGCTGAGTTCGTCCTGCTCTTTGCGTGCCTGCTCCTCGGAGGGCGGCGTATCCTGTTTCTTTTTGAAAATATCGAAAAATGCCATGTCTTTGGGATTAATCCTCTGCAAAGGTACGAAAAAGTCGGATGGGTTCAAAACCGAATCGCCATACGGTTCTGCAAAACATTCCGACTGCTAAAAGTGTCGTTACAACACCAAAGGTAATAAGAATGTTTGAAAAAAAACGTTATATTTGTCCAACATATATCTGTTCGACATGATGAAAAGAACCATTCTGCTGCTATTTGCGGCCTTGTGCGGAGTTCTGACCGCCGCCGCGCAGGACCTGATCGTAAAGATCGACGCCACGAAGATCGAGGCCAAGGTGATCGAGATCACGCCCGACGCCGTGCGCTACAAGCGTTTCTCGAATCCCGACGGTCCGACCTACGTGCTGCCCGTCAAGGAGATACACTATATCCAGTACGCCAACGGCGAGAAGGAGTATTACACCCGGACCATCCCCGCGACGCCGCTGACCCCGGCCACCCCGGCCGAGCCTGCCCCGGCTGCGACGCCCGCTGCCGAACCCGTGCAGCAGACGCCCGGCGGACGCTATGTGCTCAAGCAGTACGAAATCGGCGAATTGTATGACCGGGACGGAGTCCGGGGTGTGATCTGCCAGCTTTCGGACGACGGCTTGCACGGGTTGGTGGTGTCGCTCGACGAGATTTACCTCCACTGGAGCGAGTTCCGCAAGCCCGACCTGCGGGTGGTCGGCGCCGACAGCCGGACCGACGGAGCGGAGAACATGGAGACGGTGGCGCAGTACATCGCCGCCAACAACCTTTCGTGGGATGATTTCCCGGCTTTCAAGTGGTGCCGGGACAAGGGTGAGGGGTGGTACCTGCCCGCCATCGACGAGATGCTGACCATCGGTCACAACTACAACGGCGGAACGCGCGTGCAGAACAACCGCCAGGCCCGCAACAAGTTCAACGATGCGCTCAAGGATGCGGGCGGCAAGCGCATGGACCGGCTGGTCTACTATTTCTCCTCGACCGAGATGGACGAGAAGAACGCCTATACGACCCATATGAGCATCGAGCCTCCCTATGTGATCGAGATTCCGAAATACAACAAGTTCCTCGTGCGTGCCGTGCATAAGTTCTGACGCCGGGACCCGGACGAAAAATCGGTGCACTCCTTTCGGGGTGCACCGATTTTATGTTATTGGCGCCGGACGCGTCAGATGCTTTCGATCAGCGTCCGCAGTTTGGGGATGATTACACTCCAGTCGTAATGTTCGCGCACGTACACCGGGCCTTTTTCGCTCATCGTGCGGCGCAGTTCCGGATCGGAGATCAGCCGGTGGAGCTTGTTGCGGAAATCCCGGCTGCTGTTGTACCAGAACGCTGCTCCGCTCGATTTGCAGTGGTCTTTCATCACGCGGCTCCGGCCGTTGACCAGCAGCGGAACGCGGTTCTGCATGGCTTCGAGCATCAGCAGCGAGAGGCTCTCCATGCGCGACGGATTGACCATCACTGTGGCGTGGCGGATGATCGAGCTCTTTTCCTCGTCGGAAACGTATCCCGTAAAGATGATGTCGGGGGAGTCGGAACGTTTGATGTCGAGCTCCGTGCCGCCCACCATCACCAGCTTGACCTCGCCGCCGTGCTCCTTCTTATAGCGCAGGAAATCGGGAATCACCTTGGTGGTCTTCGACGGCGTGATGCGACCCAGGTAGAGCACATACTGGTCGGGCAGTCCGTATTTGGCCTTGACCTCTTCCCATTCTGCTTCCGGGGCCTCTTCGATGCCGCATCCTACCAGACTGTTCGGGGCCAGCGAGGCGCCGAATGCCCGGCTGCAGAGCCGCCGTTCGGCGGCGGTGTTGAAGGCGATGTGCCTTACGCGGGTGAACATCGGGGCGTTGATGCTGTAATAGAGCGGTTTGTCGGGGTGCACCAGCGGAATGAGGATCGTCTTTTCGGGAGCGATCGTACAACCCAGTACCGGCTGGCTGAAATAGAAATTCATAAAGAGGAAAGCCGCGTATTCGTCCTTGTGCTGTTCGATGAACTCCAGCATCTGGGGCGTATGGTCTTCCTGCGATTCGTAATAGCGTTTTTCGGCTTCGAGGCTCATGGTCCATTCGGGATGCAGCGAGGAGATCACGCCCAGCAGCCCCATTTTTGCCAGCTGCAGGCGGATGCGGCGGGCCGTCTTGCACTTTTTGCGATAGGCTCCGTGGCGCTCTCCGTCGATGGGCGCGGGTTTGAACCGGCGGACCGTGACGCCGTTGACGGTGCTGACTCCCTCGGGATAGTCGTTGGCGGGGTCCCGGAAGATCTTGGTCGTCGTGGTAAGCACTTCCACGTCGTAGTAGGGCCGCAGCCGTTCGGCCAGCATGCGGCAGTGAACCTCTGCACCGCCGTTGACTTCGACTCCGTAGCGAATGATGATGAATGCTATTTTCTTCATGAAACACGTCGTAACCTCCCGGGCGGGGCCGGTCTGAGCTGCCCGTCCGGAAATTTTTCGGATAAAAGTAACAAAAATATTTTACATTGCGGTGCTTCCGGTCCTTAAAAACACAAAGGGCACCTCGAAAGATGCCCTTTGTATTTAAGAGTTCGACTCTTAAAATACTTATTTCTTCTCTTCGAAGAACTCTTTGATCTGGTCGTTGGGGACGATGCTTTCCTTGAACATGTAAGCTCCGGTCTTGTCCGACTTGACCATCTTGATACACTTGGTAAACTGCTTACCCGTGCCGGTTTTCAGTGTTGCGACTACTTTCTTTGCCATAAAGCTTCCTTACTATTTGATTTCACGGTGAACGGTGACGCGCTTGAGGAACGGATTGTATTTCTTGCGCTCCAGACGGTCGGGGGTGTTTTTCTTGTTCTTGGTGGTGATGTAACGGGACATTCCCGCAACGCCGCTCTCTCTTTGTTCGGTGCACTCGAGGATGACCTGAACTCTGTTGCCTTTCTTTGCCATTGGTTACTCGTTGTTTTTAGTACACGCTTTTGGGTGCGGCAGCTTCGCGCAGGGCGGCTGCAAGACCCTTCTTGTTGATTGTTTTCATACCGGCGGCGGTTACCTTCAGGGTAATCCAGCGGCCCTCCTGCTCCGACCAGAAGCGCTTGGTTTTCAGATTGGGACTGAATTTGCGCTTGGTCTTGTGGTGCGAGTGCGAGACGTTGTTACCAACGATCGCTACCTTGCCTGTGATTTCGCAAACTTTCATTGTTCGATAAATTTTTGGTTAAAACCCGATTAAGGGAGTGCAAATATACAACCTTTTCGTCAATTAGCAATATTCCCCGGCATTTTTTATTCGGCGGGGATTGTCATCAGGAACCGTGCGCCCCGGGTGCAGCTCTCGTCGAGACGCACGTCGCCGCCGAGCGTGCGGGCGATCAGGCGGCAGACGGCCAGTCCGAGTCCGAGGCCCTGGTTGAACGAGTCGAGTTTGACGAAGCGTTCGAAGATGTGCTCGCGCTCCTGTTCGGGCACGCCGGGACCGGCGTCCTCGACTGCGAAGGTGATGCTGCGGCCCTCCTCCGAGAGCGAGTAGGAGAGTCCGACGCCCTTTTCGGGATCGGTAAACCGCACGGCGTTGCGCAGCAGTTCGGTGAGCGCCTTGCTCAGCAGCAGGCACGACGTGCGTATCCGGGGCGACTTGCCCTCCTTGTCCGGGGTGAAATGAATTTCCGTGGACAGCGGGGTGTGTTTCGACAGCGCCTCGATACACCGCTGGCAGCAGGTGTCTACCTCGACCACGGCGTTCGACGGCGGGGCTTCGGACGATTCGATGTCGGCGATGTAGAGCACGTCGTCGATGAGTTTCTGCAGGTAGCCGCTGTTTTCGCGGATGATGTCGATGTAGGAACTGCGCTCGGGTTCGTCGTCCGGGGCTGTCGAGGCCAGTTCGGCGAATCCCACGATGGCGTTCAGCGGGGTGTTGATTTCGTGGGTGATGTTGCGGATAAAGACGCCCTTCATGCGGCTGCTCTCCTCGGCGGCCCGTTTGGCCCGCGCCAGCCCGCGGTTCAGGCGGGTCAGGATGACGATGAATGCCGTCGCCAGCACCAGGATCACGACCAGTCCGATTTCGAACATCCGGGCGCGGCGCAGCCGTTCGGCCTGCGCCTGCTGCCGGGCCTCGACCTTCTCGCGGTCGAGCCGCTCGACATCGAACAGTGTGGCGAATTCGTTCAGCATCTCCTGGTTGTCGGACTCGTATTTCTGCCGGGCCAGCGACGCCTGCCGCGAAAGGTCTTCGGCGGCGGCCTTGTAGCTGCCCATTTCGTAGAGGATCGAGGCGCGGCTCGCCAGCATCGGGACGTAGAAATAGTGCGACGGACCGAGGCTGTCCTTGGTTATCTCGAAATTTGCCAGCTGCCTGTTGACGATCTCCAGCGCCTTCTGGTGGTTGTGTGTGCCCCTGTAAATCGTCAGTTCAATCTCCTCGATCTTGTTCTCGGAGACATACCCGCCGCTTTTTTCCCGGATTTCGCGCACCTGCTTTTCGGCGCTGTCGAAATCGCCCCGCATGGCGGCGAGGTTGGCCTGGGTAATCCGCGTGCGCCAGATGTGCTCGGGGAGTAGGATGCTCTTTTCGGACATCCGGAGCGCCTCTTCGGCCTTGTCGTATCTCTTCTGCTGGGTGTACAGCTCGGCGAGCTGGAGGTACAGGTAGGAGGCATTGACATCCTTCAGGTCGTTCCGCTCGACCATCTCGATGCTCTTGTTATAGGACTCGATGGCCGCGTCGTAGAGGGATTTGGTCCGGTAGATGTGGCCCAGCTGTTTGTAGGCTTCGGCGATCGCGGGCTTGTAGTCGTCGCGGATGGCCTGGTCGCGGAATCGCTCCAGTTCGTATTGGGCGAGGGTGTATTTGCTGTATTTGCTGTAATAGGTGATCAGCCGCGTCCAGACGAAATAGTAGTGTGTGAGCTGGTCGTGCTCGCGGGTGAACTGCTGGGTGCGTGCCACCCAGACCTTGAGCGAGTCGAAATTCCCCGTGTAGTAGTAATAGTCGGTTTTCAGGCAGAGCGCCACCGACTGCATGCGCGGATTCTGCCGTTCGCCGGCCAGCCGGAACATGGTGTCGGCCTTGAGCAGCATCTCCGGGTCCTGCTTGTGGCGGTTGCACCAGCGGTAGTAGGCGACGAGCGTCGTATCGAGTCCGTCGGCAGCGGATTGTGCGGCGGCGGGCAATACCGATGCGACCAGAATTGCCAAGGTTAGTAGGGCGTTTTTCATTACTTTTTGGACTAAAACCGCACAAAAATACCCTCAATAACCGAGAAAAACAAATAAAAGGCGAATAAATCCGCCTTTTGGCACAACTATTATCGCGTCCTGCCTCCGGCTTTCACCTCCTCTTCCAACAGTTCTATCGCCGCCGATCCGGCTCCGCGGATGACTTTGCTGCGGCTGCCTTCGATGCGGACGAGGCGGGCGACGGTGCGTTCGGGCGAACTGACGGCGATCCAGACCGAGCCGACCGGAATTTCGGGCGTGCCGCCCGTCGGGCCGGCTATGCCGGTGGTGGCGATGGCATAATGGGTGTCGGCGGCATGGCGGGCCCCTTCGGCCATCTGGCGCACGACCTCCTCGCTCACCACGCCGTAACGGGCGATGGTGTCGGCCGAGACGTTTAGCAGCAGGGTTTTGGTCTGGTTCCAGTAGGCGACCACGCCGCCTTTGAAATAGGCCGAGGCGCCGGGTATGGCCGTAAAGCGCGAGGCGATGTCGCCTCCCGTGCAGCTTTCGGCCACGGAGAGCGTCAGCATGCGGTCCATCAGCAGTTTGTGTACGCGTTTCTCGGGTTTCGAACCGCAGCAGGAGGCTGTCAGTGCGAGTACGGCGAGCAGCGGGAGGATTTTATTCATGGTCGGTCGGTTATTTTCCGTTGAGGCAGTCGCGCAGCAGGCCGATGGCGAAAGCGCTCGCGCGGTCGATGATCTGTCCGCGGTCGGTTCCGCACTGTTTGAGGATTGCGACGGTCCGCTCGGGCGAGCTGACGGCTATCCAGACCGTGCCGACGGGTTTTTCGGCCGAGCCGCCCGTGGGGCCGGCGATTCCGGTGGTGGCGACGGCGTAATCGGCGTCTGCCGCGCGGCGGGCGCCTTCGGCCATCTGGCGGGCCACCTGTTCGCTCACGGCGCCGTAGCGTTCGATGTTCGCGGGGTCTACGCCCAGCAGTTTCACCTTGGATTCGTTGCTGTACGACACCACGCCGCAGCGGAAATAGGCCGAAGCCCTGGGCATGGCCGTGAAACGCGAGGCGATGGCGCCTCCCGTGCAGCTTTCGGCGGCGGCCAGGGTCAGCCCGCGTTCGGTGAGGATTTTATGCACCACCTCCTGCATCGTCGCGGTCTCGAATCCGAGGATGTTGTGGGGGATGATTTTGCGCAGGGCTTCGAACTGCCGTTCGATTTCGCGGGCGACGCTCTCGCCCTCGACCTCGTAGGCCGACAGGCGCAACCGCACGGCGCCCGGATTGGGCAGGTAGGCCAGTTTCAGGTAGGGCGGCAGGGCGTTCTCCCACGCCTCGATGCGCTTGGCGAGCATCGATTCGGGGAGCCCGGCCGTGATCATCGTGCGGTGGACGATCTGGCGCAGCGCGAAATGGGCCTTCAGACGCGGCATCACCTCGTCCTCCATCAGGTGCTCCATCTCGAACGGCACGCCCGGAAGCGACACCACGACGTGGCCGCCGCGTTCGAACCACATGCCCGGGGCCGTGCCGTGAGCGTTGAACAGCACCGTGCAGCAGTCGGGGACCATGGCCTGCGAACGGTTGAGGTCGTTGAACTCGATGCCCCGTTCGGTGAGCATCTTCTTCACGTGGTCGGCGACCCGCTGGTCGTAGTGCATCTCGCTGTGGAATAGCTCCGCGAGGGTCTTTTTGGTGATGTCGTCCTTCGTGGGGCCGAGGCCGCCGGTGACGACGGTGACTTCCGTCGCGGCGAGGGACCGTTCGACGGCCCCGACGATCTGTGCGCGGTCGTCGCCGATCGAGAGTTTTTCGCGGACCACGATGCCCGCGGCATTGAGGTGTTTGGCGATGGACACCGAGTTGGTGTCCACGATCTGGCCGATGAGTATCTCGTCGCCGATGGTGATGATGGTTGCCTTCATGGCTGGCTATTCGTTTTGTGCGGAATCCTGGGACTGTCCGGGTGTTTCCCCGGTTTCAGGTGCGGCTTCGGGTGCCTGTGGGGCCGCCTTGCGTTCGGCGTCGGCGATCAGCGCCCGGCACACGTCCCGGACCAGTCCGGGTCCGTCGTAGATGTATCCCGTGTAGAGCTGCACGAGGTCGGCCCCGGCGTCGAGCATTGCCCGCACGTCGTCGGCCGACATCAGGCCGCCCACGCCGATGATGGGGTAGGTGCCGCCCGAGCGGGTGTGGATGCGGCGTACGACCTCCACGGCGCGGCGGGTGAGGGGCGCTCCGCTGAGACGTCCGCTGCCGATCTTCTCGAGCGTCGTGCGGCTGGTCCGCAGTCCTTCGCGGCTGTGCGTGCCGTTGGTGGCGACGATGCCGTCGAGCGGCGTTTCGAGCATCACGTCGGTGATCCGGTCGATGACTTCGTCCGTCATGTCGGGCGAAATCTTGAGCATGATCGGCCGGTACTGGTTCTGCCCGCGGCGGAAATCAAACAGCGGGTTGAGTATCTGGAGGATATGGTCGCGCGTGTGCGTCGTGCCTTCGCGGCAGGCGTTGTCGCAGCTGATGTTCACGGTGAAATAGTCCGCATACTGATAGAGGTTGCGGAAGAGTTTCAGGTAGTCGGCCGGAGCATTCTCGGCCGGGGTCGAGGTGTTCTTGCCGATGTTACACCCCACGATCACGCCGCCGTGCGGACGCCGCAGGTGGCGGATGGCGGTTTCGAGCCCGCGGTTCGAAAGCCCGATGCGGTTGACGATGGCGTTGTCCTTCGGAAGCCGGAAGATTCGCGGACGGGGGTTGCCCGGCTGGGGCCGGGGCGTGACTGTGCCCACCTCGACGAATCCGAATCCCAGGGCGGCCAGTTCGCGGAACGCTTCGCCGTTGCGGTCGAAACCCGCGGCGAGCCCCACCGGATTGGCGAACCGCATGCCGAACACCTCGCGTTCGAGTGCCGGATGCTCCACGGCGTAGCATTTGCGCAGGAGCCAGCGGCCTCCGGGAATCAGCCCGAAGATGCGCAGCATCAGCAGCACGATGTGGTGGGCCCGCTCGATATTGAGCGAGAAGAGCAGGGGTTTTATGATCCTTTGGTACATTTCGGGGGCAAAGGTAGTAAAATTTGGCTAACGATGTACAAACTCGGCCGTTATGGTGGAGGCGCAGAACCGGACTGGAGTCCCGGCGACTTTCCGTCGCCCCTAAAACCGGTCTCTTAGACCGGGGGTTAGAAATATTCGCGGCGGTAGGCGTAGTGGTCGCGCAGGGATTCGAAATCGCCGGGATGCTCCTTGAGCCGGCGGCTTTCGGCTTCGATGTCGTAGACACCGCCGATGGTGCTGCAAAGCTCCTGCCACGCGATCGGCCGGGGAGCGGACGGTGCGGCCTCGGGCGGATACCACCCCTCGAGCGGCAGTCCGAAACAACGCGCCAGCGCGGCCACGGACATCGCCGTGGCGTTGGCCTTGCCCTGTTCGGAATAACCCGCGATGTGGGGCGTTGCGAGCAGGGCTTTTTCCAGCAGCTCCGGATCGAGGTCCGGCTCGTGCTCCCAGACGTCGAGCACCCAGCCGAGGCCGCTCCGGAGCAGGGCCTCGCCATCGACCACCTCCCCGCGCGAGGAGTTTATCACGACGGCGCCGGATTTCATCTGCCGGAATAGTTTTTCACCGGCCATGTGGCGCGTCGTACCGTCGAGCGGGGTGTGGAACGTGAGGATGTCGGCTTCGCGGGCCACCTCTTCCAGGGGCAGGAATCCGCACCGCTCCCGCTCTTCGCGCGGCGGGTCACAGCAGAGGACGCGGAATCCCCACGCCTCGGCATACGCCTTGACGAGCGACCCGACGTGTCCCACGCCCACGATGCCCAGCGTCCGCTCTGCGGGCTGCCAGCCCTGCGTGCGGGAGAGATGTACCAGCACGGCGGCGACCCATTGCAGAACGCCCCGGGCGTTGCACCCGGCGGCCGTCGTGACCGTGATGCCGTGTCCGGCGCACCACGCCGTGTCGATGTGGTCGAACCCGATGGTCGCCGTGGCGACGAGGCGCACCCGCGAATCGGCGAGCAATGCCGCGTCGCACCGCGTGCGTGTACGGGTCAGGAGCGCGTCGGCGTCGCGGACGTCGGCGGCCGAAATTGCCTTTCCGGGGAGGTAACGCACCTCGGCAAAAGGTTCCAGAACCCCCTTCAGGAAGGGGATGGCGCTGTCGGCTATGATTTTCATGGTATTGGTGCTTTTTTCGTCGCTTGTCTTCTTTAAGTGGACAAATATAGGTAAAAATTAAATTTTTCGTACCTTTGGTGTCGTTACGACACTTTATTATCCGTCGGAAGGTTTTGCCGGGGCGCACGCAATTCGGTTTTGAATCCGTCCGACTTTTTTCGTATCTTTGACTTCGTCGAAGATACTCTCGCTCGGCAAAATACAAGTAAACTTGCTTTTGCTCTCGCTTATTCGTATCTTTGCAGTTTATAAAGAACGCTATGGAACAGAAACCCTTCGATCCGGATGGAGTCGGCGTGGACAACGGAACCTATTTCGGGCTTCCGTTCGATCCCCAAACGGCGGAACTGGTGCTGATTTCGGCGCCGTGGGACGTGACGGTCTCCTACGGGGCCGGGACGGCCTATGCCCCCGATGCCATTATCGAAGCCTCTACGCAGCTCGATTTCTACGATCCGCTGGCCCCCGGGGCCTGGCGGCGCGGCATCGCCACGGCCGATGTGGACTACTCGCTGCAGGAGTCCTCGCAGCGCCTGCGCAGCGACGCCTCGCGGGTGATCGACCACCTCGAAGGGGGCGGATGCCTCGAGGACGACTATGTCGTGCGCAAGGTCCGCCGGGTGAACGAGGGTTGTGTGGCCATGAACGCCAACATCGAGTCGCAGGCCGCACGCTGGCTCGACGCGGGCAAGGTCGTGGGCCTCGTGGGCGGCGACCATTCGACGCCCTACGGGCTGATCCGGGCCCTGGGGGCCCGCCGCGAGCGGTTCGGCATCCTGCATATCGACGCCCACTGCGACCTGCGCGACGCTTACGAAGGGTTCGAATTCTCCCACGCTTCGATTATGTTCAACGTCTTGCGCGATGTGCCGCAGGTCTGCCGGATCGCCCAGGTCGCCGTGCGCGATTTCAGCGAGGCGGAGGCCGCGCTGGCCGCTTCGTCGGAGCGCATCGCCACGTTCGACGACCTCTCGCTGGCCGCTGCGGAGTTCCGCGGCGAGACGTGGGACGCCCAGTGCCGCCGTATCGTCGACACGCTGCCCGCGGAGGTCTACGTGAGCTTCGACATCGACGGACTCTCCTTCGACAACTGCCCCCATACGGGTACGCCCGTCTGCGGGGGACTCTCCTTCAATAAGGCTGTTTATCTTATCGACACGTTGGTTCGCTCGGGCCGCCGCATCATCGGATTCGATGTGGTGGAGGTGTGCCCCACAGCCGACGACCGGATCGACGCCATCACCGGAGCTCGCATCCTGTGGAAACTCTGCGGGCAGACGCTCAAGTCGAACGAAAAACCAAATAACGATTAAATGCGACTGTTTTCAATGTACCGCTGGGTGCGCCAGCGACACATGATTGGGCTTCGCGGCCGTAATTTCCTGGAGGCTCCGTGGGCCGGCGGGGTCGTGCTGCTCGTGTGCGTGATTTTCGCCATGCTGCTGGCCAACCTGCCCGCCACCAAGCTCTACTACCACCATCTGCTGGAGACCGATCTCTCGCTGATGGTCCACTCCCCCGACGGGCTGATCGACTGGATTTTTCCGCGGGGCATGACCGTCGAAAAGTTCGTCAACGACGGACTGATGGTCATTTTCTTCTTCGCCGTAGGGTTGGAGATCAAGCGCGAGATCGTCTGCGGACAGCTCTCGTCGGCACGCCGGGCGATTCTTCCGGTGCTGGCCGCCGCGGGCGGCATGCTGGCCCCGGCCATCGTCTTCACGCTTTTCAACCACGGCACGGCCGCCGCCAACGGATGGGGAATCCCCACCGCCACGGACATCGCCTTTGCCATCGGCATCCTCTCGATGCTGGGCAACCGCGTCCCCGTGTCGCTCAAGATTTTCCTCACGGCGCTGGCCATCGCCGACGATCTGGGGGCCATTCTGGTCATCGCGCTTTTCTACGGCGGGAAGGTCCAGATCGGCTGCCTGCTGGTGGCGCTGGTCATCATGCTCGGAGTCTATTTCATGAAGCAGATGGGCGAAAAACGGATGTTCTCCTACCTGGTGCCCGCCTTTGTGGTGTGGGGCCTGTTCTACTATTCGGGCGTGCACTCGACCATTTCGGGCGTGGCGATGGCCCTGCTGATCCCGATGGAACCCCGTTACAGCAAGGAGTATTTCGCCCATAAGATGCGCTGGCTCAAGGGGCTGATGCTCTCGGCCGCCACCCACGAGGATTTCCCCAACGAGGAGCAGCGTTTCTACCTGCGCCGCATGCAGGACCTGTCGACCAACTCGGTGGGCATGAGCTACCGGCTGGAACACGCCCTGGCGCCTTATGTGACCTTCCTGATCATGCCGATTTTCGCGCTGGCGAACGCCGGGGTCGAGATCACGTCGCTCGAATACCTCAATATCTTCCACTATTCGCCCGAGATCGGCTCGGTCGGCATGGGCGTCTTCTTCGGACTGCTCATCGGCAAGCCGCTGGGCATCTTTTTCGCTTCGTGGGGCGCCGTGAAATCCGGACTCGCGGAGCTGCCCGAGGGGGCGACGTGGCGGATGCTGCTGGGGGTGGGCTGTCTGGGCGGTATCGGGTTCACGATGTCGCTGTTCGTCGATTCGCTGGCTTACACCGATCCCGACCTGATCGACCGCGGCAAAATCGCCATTCTGATGGGGTCGCTCGCGGCGGCCGTCCTGGGATGCCTGCTGATCCTGGTCTTTTCGAAAAAAAGTACGAAACAATGAAAAAAATCCTGCTGATTCTCCCCGCCGTCGCTTTGCTGGCGGGAGCCTGTTCGAAGAAATCGGGCGGGGGCGTGAAACTCAAGAACGACACCGACTCGGTGGCCTATGTCATCGGCATGAACGTCGGCATGAACCTGCTGCGGATGGACTCGACGATCAACGTGAACGCCGTCTGCGAAGGTATCCGCGACGCCGTCCGCCGGTCGACGAAACTCTCGGCGGCCGATGCCGAGACGTTCTACCTGCGTTATGTGAACTATGCGCTGCCCGAGAAGGCCCGGGCCTACGAGGAGCAGTTCCTTGTCGACATTGCCAAGTCGAACCGCTCCTATGCCCGCACGTCGTCGGGTGTGACCTATACGGTGACGGCTGTCGGCGACCAGGAACAGATCCCCGCGTCGGACCGTGACAGCGTGGCCCTGCGGTGGGTGATCCGCACGGCCGACGGCAGCGAGATTGCCTCTTCCTATGAAAAGGGCGACACGGTGCGTTCGCTGCTGCGCGATCTGCGGCAGGGGGTGCAGGAGAGCGTGAAGCTGATCGGCAAGGGCGGCAAGATCAACGCCTGGATGCCTTCGTCGGCAGCCTACGGGGCCGAGGGCGACAAGGCGCTGGGCGTGGCTCCCAATGCGACGCTTTACTACGAAATCGAGCTCGTCGATGTCGATAAATACGGGAATCGGTCGCGCCGCAGATAATTTACGCCGATAAAGATGAGCGTTATACAATATTTTTATATCTTTGCGCGTACGAAATAAAGCAAACATCAAACATAGTAAAAACAACAATGAAAAAAATCTTTTTTGCAGCGGCACTCGCGGGTGCTGCAATGCTCGTCTCCTGCGGAGGAAACAAGAGCGGCGTGCAGATGGGCAGCCTTTCGGATTTCGACTCGCTGTCGTATTCGCTCGGAGCCAACATCGGCTACGGCATGAGCTATGAAATGAAGGACATTCCGTTCGATTTCAAAGCCGTGGACAAGGGTGTCAAGGAAGGCGCTCTGGGTAAGGCGACGCAGGAGCATGAGAAATCGCTCAATATGTTGCGCGAGTATTTCATGTCGAAGCGCGGCGAGCGTGCACAGGCTATCGCCCAGAAGCGTGCCGCAGCCGACAGCGTACGTCTGGCCGGCGGCGATTCGACCAAGGTCGAGTATCCCGCAGCCGATCCCGAGATGTTCGAGTCGGAGGAGGAGCGTGCCGAGATTTCCTACGCATTCGGTAACGACATCGGTTACAACGTCGCCCAGAGCGGCATGCCCATCCAGCTGGTTTGGATCAGCGAGGCCATGCAGAACGTGCGCGACAACAACGCCAAGATGTCGGAGGACGAGGTGAACCAGTATCTGCAGTACTATTTCATGGTGAAGCGTCCGGCCGAGAACGCCGAGGCTTCGAAGGCATGGCTGGAGAAGATGGCCAAGAAATCGGGTGTGAAGAAGACCGAGTCGGGTCTGCTCTATAAAGTTACCAGCGCCGGTGACGCCGCAGCGATGCCGAAAGACCCGCGCGACGTGGTGAAGGTTCACTACACGGGCCGTACCCGCGACGGCAAGGTGTTCGACACCTCGATCTTCGCAAACCGCTCGAAGGAGCAGCAGGAGATGATGAAGGAGCAGCGTCCCGACGATTTCGACAAGGACGAGCCCGTCGAGTTCCCGCTCAACCGTGTGATTCCCGGCTGGACCGAGGGTCTGCAGCTGGTGGGCAAGGGCGGTAAGATCACGCTCTGGATTCCCTCCGACCTGGCTTACGGTGCCCGCGGCGCAGGCCGTGACATCGGTCCCAACGAGGCCCTGGAGTTCGAGGTCGAGCTGATCGACGTGACTCCCTACGAGGAGCCCGCTCCCGCCGATTCGACCGCAACGGCCGAGACGCCCGAGGTTGCTCCCGCAAAGTAATCAGGAGAGCACAGATACGGAAAATCCCGGAATCGCAAGATTCCGGGATTTTTGTTTATAATGAGAAAAGACGGTTTATTTCCGGTCAATCACATTGAATTTCCTCGTTTCACATAACCATTGATAAAAGATGGGAGCGATTTCTTGATAAGCGGAATACAGGTAAAGGGGATGCGCTGTCAGCGCGTCCCTGATCCCACTTCAATTACATGCCTTTAAATCGGTAATCGGTATGTATCACACTGGCTGGTTTGTGTGAAAAACTGCTATAAAATGACAGGATGCATTAGTTTTCCATGATTACGACTAAAGATTGCGATGGGATCACTACGTTCCCGTCAAACTTGGTCGGAGTCGGGTCCTCTGGAGATACCATTATCAGAGAATTTGCAGATCCTTCCAAAGCAACAGTGGCAGCATTCGCATTCTCCATATCCGCATTGTAAACAACGACAGCCTTCTTTCCGGTATTTTTATTGCGGAACACGGTGTACCTGATGCCCTTTCCCGTGACCTTTGCTCCAAGTACGTCTAAGAACTCCCCATTCCACAGGAAATCTTCATAGCGTTTGCGCAATTTATCGACCTTTTGTCCGTATTCCAATATGCGCGGAAACTCATTGAGATGCCCTTTAAAATTACGAGGTTCATAACTGATGGAATATCTGTTGGCAACACAGGCGTTTATCCGGTTTCTGTCACCGTGGTCGGTAACCAAAAAAGCGATCGGGACCTCGGAATCGATATAGCGCAAAACCGGTTCATGGTCGTATTCGCCGCGGGTATAGGTGGCATAGTATTGAGACTGTAAATCGTACGGGCCCTCACCGGTCATTAAGAAATCCGGATTGGACTTTTGGCACATCTCATAAAACTCACGTCCAAGCAGATCGGCACCTTTATATACGAAGCCCGGAACTTTATGGCCATGGTTCGGATTGAAACAAAGAAATGTTCCTGCATGGTGTTGATTCTCGTCATATACCATGCCGGGCGCTCCCATGTCAAGGCATTTCTGAAATTCGGCATGCAGTTTCCTGCGCAAATCCTTGTCCAGCATACAGAAAATGCCAAATCGTCTTGTATTGATCCCTATCAGTTGAGTATATGTATTATAGTTATATCCCGGGTGGATACAAGTATCCCGTGCCTGATTCCATGCCAGATGCGGCAGGTATTGCTCGTGGTAATCCGTCGTAAGATCAGCCCATGTAAACTTTGTAAAGAGCAGAATTTTTACTCCTTTCCTATTTGCATATTCGATTGCTTTCTTGAACTCGCTTATTGTGCCGAGACGGGGATCCGGATCATGGGAAGGCAGTCCTCTATCCTGTCCTCCTTTAGTCCAACCGGTCAATTGAATGGCGTCTACGCCATACTTTCGGCATTCATCCACATACTTGTATAAATCCTTAATCTTAAAGTTGATTCTGCTTTCCGATGTATTTATTTGAAGTTGCTGCCACGAATTCACATGGCTGAGCCATTTTGCCCTATGGGGAGGTACAAACCATGTAGAACGCCATTTTTTGTATATATCAACCCCTTTATGCCAAGTGCCCGTATAAGGGGCCATTATGAAAGGCACCAATGTCTCTGCTGAATGCTCCTGCACATAAAGCATTCGCGCGGCCTTAACTTGTGTCCTCATCCGTTTGCGTTCTCCCGCATCTTGTCTGGAGAAAGGAGAACCGGCAAATGCCGCATATTCTGCATCGGGAAACAACTCGTATTCGCAGCGTATATACTCATTCAGTTCATGGTCCATACTTGACAGGTACAATCCCTGCTTCGTGTTGTGTATCAATGTAAACGAATTTTCCGGCAGATGGCTCCAGCCCTTCCCCGGTTCTTTCGGATACAATTCCACCGTATTGAATTTGGAGTAGGTCATGTACTGAAAGAACATCTTCCGGGTATCGGCTGGAATAGTTATGTCTCTCAGGAACGGCCATGAGAGCTCTTCAACCGTACAATCTGAATTATTCACGATATGTCCCCCATAGGTCAATCCGTCGGCCGTCATTGCAATTGTTCCGGTAAATGTTATCTCCAACTTCTGTCCGGCAACCTCAAAACTGTCCCAAACCAAAGTCAGGGCATTTTCTGCGGTTGTAATCTTTGGAAATTCTTGGGAGAAGGCATTTATAGTATGGAGGGAACCATCGGCAAGTCGTATTCTGGCCTCAAAAGAACAGGCTGCCTTTTCTCCGGCTCCTATAATTTCCCATCCGGTTTCCTTGTTTTTGAATCCGGACAAGGCTCCCCGTTTTAAATCTATTTCGGCCAGCATATTCTCATTTTCCAGTAGATATTTCTGCTGGGCTGTCATGACTGCACAAGAAAACAATGCCCATAATATCAAGATCGCTTTTTTCATATGACCCCGATTATTTTATTGCTCCATTATGATTACAGCGGATAGGGGAGCCAACTCCGTACCATCTCTGAAAGGCTGGCTTTCCGGTATTTCGGGAGTTGCATATTCCAATTCGCCGATGCCTTCACGCGATACGGACACCCGTGTGGCAGATTCATGGTCCATATTGCAGACGACTGCCGTTCGCTTGCCATCCTTGTTTATAAAGATTGAATATTCTATATTCCTGCCATTTACACACATTCCGTTATGCGCGTCAAACGTCGTGTTCCATATGCGGTCCGAATAACGTCTTCGCAGTTTTTCGATTTGGCGGCCATATTCCACAATATTCGGATAATCAGCCAGACGATCGTTGTGGAAATACAGGTCATAGACTATATTCATCCTGTTAAGCAAAGCTTTATTTATCCCCTTACGGGCATTTTTCACCTCCACACGGGTTAAAATCGGTATCTTTGGATCCATGTATCGGTGACGGACGTAGAAACTGTCGTTGACGTCGGCGAGATAGCCGTCATAGATGCTGTTCTGGAAATCAATGAATCCATGTCCCATGGCGACTTTGGCGCCATCTTGCGTCAGCGCTTCGGCCATTTCTCTGTCGAGTTTCATCATTCCGCTGATCGTCGGCTCTCTGGAAAAATGATCATGGTTCGCATCAAAACACATGTAGGCCTTACCGGCATGATCGTGGTCCTTATTCATGTAACCATCTGCCGTGCGTAATGCCGGCAGCGAAAGCCATACCTCCTTGGCCCATTCCCGGACAGCCGGAGCATTCGGACACATATTGCCGTAATTGTAGGGCATGCCAAAGGGGTCGGTCATTACATACTGTCTCAATTTTCCTGCATACCCGTCGGCATATCTGTCTACATTGAGCCAATTAGTCTCAAGAATGATATGCATTCCCGACTTTTGGCATTTCGAGATGGCTTCTTCCAGACCGGGGATCTCTACCGGACGGGCATCCTTCCAGCTATACCAGCCGCTGACCAGAAGCACCTTTACCCCGAGTCGTACACTCTCTTCGGCATATCGGAGCAAATCCGCCGCACGCCGTATGCCGGTTTTTCTCCATGTCAAAGGCTGTGTGAGCCAGCCGGAAGATGATCTAAGCGTTTTTTCAGTATATGCGGCACAATCGCTTCTATATAGTTTTAGCCCTTCCGTCCATGTCCCGCTGTATGTGACCAACTGAAGAGGATCGAGCATGGAAACATTCCCGGGGCGATTATACAGCACATGATTGGCCTTAAACTGGATACGGACCAATTGACCATCCATTTCATCTTCATAAGGATTGGTGTTCCTTTTATCGAATCCGGGGATCAGTTCAAAGGACGTGATTATCATATGTTCCGGCAAGGTACGATTGTAGATCATAAAGCCTTCTTCCCGGTTGTTGACCTGCAGAAAAGATTTCTCAGGAAGGATATAGATCGATGTAGGATAGTCTATTCCCCAATATGCACCTCTATTTGCAAAATGCGGGAACAAGCCTTTTGTGTCATTGCGTGTACTTTGATACAGGGGCTGTGTCTTGTCCGGTACGGTCACTTCACCGATACACGGCCAGGAGACATACTCTACTGCATATTCGCTATTATTGATCAAGCTGCCTGAAAACTCCAGCCCCCGGTCTGTCAGACGGACCTCTCCCTTGAAGATTATGTCTGCACGCTTGTTCATCAGCTTGGACTGCAGCCCGCTCCAGACAAAGGTTATTTTTCCGTTGTCCTGCTCAATGACCGGTCTGGCTTGCTCCACGCCTTTTATCACATTGTATCTGCAATCCGTTTCGGACATTTGAGGCCCGTCCATGGGCAATAGCAATTCAAAAGACTGTCCTAAAACCTCCCGCCGCATGATCTCCCAACCGGAATGCTTGTTCGTTATCCGGACCAAAGCTCCGTTCTCTGCGTCAAAGACGGCTTTTATGTGTTTATTCTCCAGAACAAGCCGGCGATCTTCCTGACTTGCGAAAGCAGGCATGCAGAGAAAGAATGCACAGACTGGGATTAGTATTTTTTTCATGACAATATGGTTGATTGCATGTCTCATATGCGGTGCCGCCCCGTTGCTCAAGCCTCCGGAGACCGTTTATGACGGATCGGTTTCCGGCTGTTTCGGCTATCGGGCATCGGACCTTGCCGGGTTGTCTTTCATTTCGAACCGGATCTTTAGACCTTTGAGAAGATCAGAATAGTTGATGAACGGTTTTTCTAATGCCTTTCCGCCAAGTGTCATCTTTTCGACATACCGGTTTTCAGTGCTGTTATGCGGAGCCTCAATCTCCACGGTTTTACCGTTTTCGAGGTGTATGGTCGCTTTGCGGAACAGGGGCGAACCGACTGCGTATTCGTCCGATGCGGGACACACGGGATAGAATCCGAGTGCCGAGAAGACGTACCATGCCGAAGTCTGCCCGTTGTCCTCGTCGCCGCAGTAACCGTCGGGTTTCGACGAATAGAGCCTGTCCATCACCTCGCGCGTCCACCATTGCGCCTTCCACGGCTGTCCGACATAGTTGTAGAGGTAGATCATGTGCTGCGCAGGCTGATTGCCGTGGGCGTAGTTGCCCATGTTGGCCACCTGCATCTCCGTAATTTCGTGGATGCGTGCGCCGTAGTAGCTGTCGTCGTAAATCGGCGGCACGACGAACACCGAATCGAGCATTTTTCCGAATTCGGTTTTGCCTCCCATCAGGGTTGCAAGGCCCTCCGGATCGTGGAACACCGACCATGTGTAGTGCCACGAGTTGCCTTCGGTGAAGGCATCGCCCCACTTGTAGGGGCTGAACGGTATCTGAAACGTTCCGTCTTCGTTGCGGCCGCGCATCAGGCGGGTTTCGGGATCGAAGAGGTTTTTGTAGTTCTGCGAGGCTTTTCCCAGCCGCTCCGCATCGCCGCCTTTGCCCAGCATCTTTGCCACCTGTGCAATGCACCAGTCGTCGTAAGCGTATTCCAGCGTCCGGGCGGCATTCTCGTTGATCCCCACGTCGTAGGGCACATAGCCCAGCGTGTTGTAATACTCGTGTCCGAGGCGTCCCGTGGAACTTACCGTAGGGTGAACCTTGTCGCGTCCCGCGAGCATCGCTTCGTAGAGCGTGGCAATGTCCTCCTGCGGGGTAATGCCCTTGAGGATGGCATCCGACACGACCGAGGCCGAGTTGTTGCCCACCATGCATCCGCGATGGCCCGGCGAAGCCCATTCGGGCAGGAAACCGCTCTCGCGGTAGGTGTTCGCCAGCCCTGCCTGAATTTCGGCGTTGACCGACGGATAGACGAGGTTCAGCAGCGGAAACAGACTCCGAAACGTATCCCAGAAACCCGTATCGGTGTACATGTAACCCGGCAGCACCTCGCCGTTGTAGGGGCTGTAATGAACCGGATTACCTTTTTCGTCGATCTCGTAGAACTTGCGCGGGAACAACGTCGAACGGTAGAGGCACGAATAGAACGTGCGGTATTGTTCCTCCGTGCCGCCCGCGACTTCGATACGTCCTAGCACCTCGTCCCAGCGGGCCTGTGCTTTTGCTTTTACGGTTTCGAAATCGTCGGTGCCCAGCTCCGTTTCGAGGTTGCGGATGGCCTGCTCTTCGGAGATGAACGACGAGGCCACGCGGGCGTTGACCCGTTCGCCGCGGCGGGTTGCAAAATGGACTTTCGCAACGGCATGTCCGCCCTCCGCCGACTTGACGCCTTCGGGATAAAGCAGCCGGCTGCCGGGCTTGTATTGGGCCGGGCGATCGGTCAGTTCCACGGCATCGAAGGGTTTGTCGAAGCGGATGACAAAATAGTTCCTGAAATTCTCCGGAACACCCCCGCTGTTACGCGTCGTGTAACCCGCAACGGTATGTTCGTCCAGCACTTTCACCTGCGAACCCCGGTCGAAGGCGTCGATCACAACGCCGCTCTCCGCGCTCTCGGGGAACGTGAAGCGTATCACGGCGGCGCGCTCCGTCGGGGTCATTTCGGCGATAACGTCGTGGTCGGCGAGGTAGACGCTGTAATAATAGGGCTTCGCCGTCTCGGACTGGTGCGAGAACCAGCTCCGGCGCGACTCCTCGTCGAGTTTATCCCGGCCCCGTACGGGCATCAGCGAAAACTGCCCGTAATCGTTGATCCACGGCGAGGGCTGGTGGGTCTGCTTCAGGCCCCGGATGGTATGCGCCCCGTAGGTGTAGGCCCATCCGTCGCCCATCTTACCCGTCTGCGGGGTCCAGAAGTTCATGCCCCACGGCAGGGCAACCGCCGGATAGGTGTTACCCGTTGAGAGCGTATAGTCCGACTGGGTTCCGACCAGCGTCGAGACCCACTCCGAAGAACGCATCAGCGTCTCGGATCTCGGGGCTTCGCAGCAGGCGGCAGCCAGAGCCGCCAGCATGATGAATGCGTATTTCTTCATTATCGGATTGAATTTAACAAATCTGTTTTTCCGTCGTTTACGAGTTTGAGGATCAACTCCCCGAACAGCGTGTTCTGCCAGGCGAACCACGCCCGGGTGTAATCCGCGGCGTCGTGGCGCGAGAAGGACTCGTGCATAAAGCCCGTTCCGGCGTCGGTGGTAATGAGTTGCAGGATGCAGTCGCGGATTTCGGCGTCATCGGTCGCCGTGAAGGCCCGCATCATGATGCTCATGGGCCAGATCATCTCCACACCGATATGCGGGCCTCCGATGCCTTCACCCGCGGCGCCACGCCAGAAATAGGGATTGTCTTCGCTCCAGACAAAGCGGCGCGTATTTTCATAAACCGGGTCCGTGCGCTCCACATCGCCCAGATAGGCCATCGCCAACAGCGACGGCACATTGGCGTCGTCCATCAACTGCTGCCCGCCGAAACCGTCCACCTCGAAGGCGTAGATTTTACCGTATTCGGGATGTTCCACGACGGCGTATTTTTGCAGCGCCGCCGCCACCTCATCGGCCAGCGCCGTACACTCCTCAGCGAGTTCCGTCTCGCCGTTTACCGCCGTCAGAATTTCAGCGGCCTTGCGCAGCGACGTGACGGCCATAAAGTTCGACGGGACGAGGAATCCGAAAGTCGTGGCGTCGTCCGAGGGCCGGAACGCCGAGACGATCAGCCCCACGGGCTTCACCGGATTGCCGCGCCCCACATTGCAGCGGGTGTCCAGCTGGCGGTCCGTCGTGCGCAGGAAGGTGTAGCCCCCGGGGCCCTCCTTCATCTGCTGTTCTCTCAAAACCTTGATGATATTGCGCATCGCCGAGGTCCACTCGGCATCGAAAACAGAAGCGTCGCCCGTGGTTTTCCAGTAGTGGTGCGCAAGACGCAGAGGATAGCAGTGGGAGTCGATCTCCCATTTGCGCTCGAAGACCATCGGGTCGGTTTTCGGGAAGTCCGTCTTGTTGTGGGCCCCCGTCGGCGCGACGTTGAAGGCATTGGCATAGGGGTCGATGTTGATGAGCTTCATCTGCCGCCGGATAACCCCCGCGATCATCCGCTGCAACTGCGCATCCTTGCCGCACAGTTGCACATAGGGCCACACCTGCGCTCCCGAGTCGCGCAGCCACATGGCCGGAATGTCGCCCGTGTAGACGTAGGTGTCGGGATTGCCGTTCTCATCCTCACCGTAGTGGACCGTGGTGTCGAGCGTATTGGGGAAACAGTTGGCGAACATCCACCGCAGGCGTTCGTTGGTCAGCAGACTGCATACGCGCGCGATCTCCTTTTCGACCGCTTCGGAAGTGAAAAGCCGCTTGTCTTCGGCCGGACGCTGGTCGGCATACGTTTCGGGCTCTTGGGGACAGTACCAGACTTTGGGCTCGGCACCCATTTCGAATCGCAGCTCTCCGCCCTTCATCAGGTCCTTGTGCCACAGGTAGGGCTTCGTATAGGGTCGCCCGTCGAGCCACACCCGCTGGATGTATCTGTTCTCCGCGGAGTTGTTCTCAGCCACAATCGTGAACACGCCGTCCGGAACCTTCACTTCCGCCCGGTCGAACAGGGGCGATCCGAACCAGTAGCGTCCGCCCGCAGGCTCCACCTCGTACATGCCCAGCGCCGAGAGGACGTACCACGCCGACATCTGCCCCACATCCTCGTTGCCCGAAAGTCCGTCGGGCGCGTCGTGGTAGAGCGTCGTCAGCACCTCCCTTACTTTATCCGCCGTCTTCCACGGCCGGCCCAGCATCGTGTAGAGGTAGAGAATGTGGTGGCTCGGCTCATTGCCGTGGGCGTACTGACCGATCAGGCCCGAGATGTCGGGCGAGGTCTCGCCGCCCTCTATAACGGAACTTACCATAAAGAGCGAGTCGAGTTTTTCGATCATCTTCGCACGCGAGCCGAACAGCCCTTCGAGGCCCTTCACGTCGTGCGGCGCCAGCCATGTGTACTGCCACGCATTACCCTCGCAGTAGTCGTCGGCGCGGTGCGTCGAAGCGAAGGGGCTGAACGGCGTGCGCCACCCTCCCTTCGAGTCCCGGCCCCGCATAAAGCGCGTCGAGGGGTCGAAATAGTTACGGTACGAATGGCTGCGTTCCTCGAAGAACTTCGCATCCTCCATACGGCCCAGCGCCTCGGCGGCCCGGGCTGCGGCGCCGTCGGCCAAAGCGTATTCCATGTCGTAGGCTACCGCTTCGTTGAACAGGTCGCACGGGATGTAGCCGTATTTCATCCGCAGGCCGTTGCCGCGGTCGGGGTTCATGGCCGTCTTTTTAATGGCCTTGAAAGCCTTTTCGCGGTCGAACCCTTCGATGCCCTTCACGATGGCGTCCGCAACGACGGGAATACCCGGGTTGCCCACCATGCAGTCGGTTTCGTTGCCCCACAGATGCCACACCGGAAGGCGTCCCTGCTCGTCGGCGATCGCCAGCATCGTCCGGATGATGTCGGGCATCTTCTCCGGGTGGAGAATCGTCATCAGCGGCATCGCGGCCCGGTAGGTGTCCCACAGCGAGAAGGTCGTATAGTTCGTGAAGCCGGGCGCACGGTGGATTTCGTGGTCCGAGCCGTAATAGTTGCCGTTCACATCGCAGAAGAGCGACGGAGCCACCATCGTGTGGTAAAGCGCCGTATAGAAAATTCGTCGGGCAGTTTCGTTCCCGGTCATGATCCTCATTTTCGACAGCTCGGCATTCCATTTCGCGTCGGCGGCTTTCACGGTGGCATCGAAGTCCCAGCCCGAAAGCTCCGCTTCGAGGTTCGCCTTGGCACCCTCCACGCCCACGGGAGAAAGGGCTACTTTCAGCAAAACCTGTTCGCCATCAGTCGTTGCGAACGACGCCCGGACGTATTTGTCCCCGACGGTTTCGAACTTCGCGAAGGGTTTCGAAAACTCAGCCACGAAATAGACCCGCTGGTCCTTGGCCCAGCCCGTCGAGTGACGCCAGCCCGTAATGCGGGCGTCGCCCTCCTGTTCGAGGTGGGTTTCGGTGGCCTTGTCCCAGCAACCGCCGTTCTCCAGATCGAACACCACGGCAGCGTCCTGCGACGCCGGGAAAGTATATCTATGCAGCCCCACACGCTGCGTGGCCGTCATTTCGGCCGTGATGCCGTACCTTGTCAGCGGAACTGAATAGTAACCCGGCCGGGCGATCTCCTTTGTCCGGTTGGCATAGGACCAGAGGCCCGACGCCGGATCGTTCTCCTCCCCGCGGGCATAGGTCACCTCACCCGTAACGGGCATGACGGTGATGTCGAACAGGTCCCCGATGCCCGTGCCGGAAAGGTGCGTATGTGAGAAGCCGATCACCGTGGAATCGCTCGCGTGGTAGCCCGAAGTCCAGTCCCACGCCTGCGGAATGCTCGTGGGGCCTACCTGCACCAGCCCGAACGGCACATTGGCCCCCACGAAGACGTGTCCGTGGCCGCCCGTGCCGATCTTCGGGTCCACAAAGCGCGTGTAATTCTCTTCTGCGGCAGGTTGCGCGCAGGAGGTCAGCAGAACCGCGGCAAATAAAAATCCGGTAAGTTTCATCTATTTGTTAGTTTGAAGTTCAGAAGTTGATTTGTGTTCCCGAAATTTCGAGGGCATTCCAAATGGGTGTTGGACCCTTCGTCTATTTATCAACGACAACCGGGATCAAGACGAATCCGCGATCCCGGTTTATTGTCGGAGTTTCCGATTTTTATAATTTGTACAGAACCAATTTGGTCGGCGGAGTATCTTTCGTCGGCTTGCGGTCCTGATTGACAGGCATGGCCTCCCAACGCAGCAAATAGCCGTTTCGCAACAGTGTTTTGACCTGCATACCCGGATAGCCCGATGTGGGTTTCAGAAAATGGGCGGGAATCGTTTCTTTGGTGGGTTTCTGGCCGACGATCTTTAACGTGTTTTCATCGATCAGAAGATCTCCCTCGCCCTCTTTATAGTGTTTGTATGTAAAGGCCAGTTTGCCGTCGCCGATGACATAAGGTGCCGCAATCCAGATATTTGCCGGCATGGAGCCATAGCCCGAGAAGTACCAGCGGTGCTTCCAGTCGGTTATCTGGGCAAGACGCCAGTCGTTATCCTCGAAACGGGCTATGTACAACTGGTTGTTGCCCTCTGGATCGAATTTGTGATAGCCGATTATCAGTCGTTTCTGGGAGTCGAATCCGATTTTGATTCCGGGGTTGAACAGTCCCCCTTTTACCGGGGTCGGGTCCACATACAATACGGAATCCTGCAACGTGATAGGCAGTTTTACCGGTTCGCCCCGAACGCTTTCCCAATGGATCAGATCGGGACTTTTTGCATAGGAGAGAGTGTGGTTGGACGAACAGTCGCCCGTGTTACGCCACACCCAGATCAGGTGGAACATGCCGTCGGGGCCCAATACCGGACCGCTCATGTAGGCGCTCATTGTACTGTTGGCGCTGCGTCCGTTGATCAGTGCTCCGTCGATCAGGCGCTTCCATGTGTGTGTTTTCTGGTCGTAGATGTTGTATAATTCATAACCGTCGCCGCTTCCGCCGGACCGATAGTGGAAAATCAGGTTGTTATCCCGGTCTCGCATGAACGCCGGATAGGTGACACGGTATTCATCGTCGCCCGTCATGGCGGGGATTCTCTTGAGCGATTGGATATCGTAGGGCTTTTCGCTTCTGAAATAGACCAGCGTATCGTTGTGCATGTTGCCGCTGAGGTGGATATAACCCTCCTTGTCGGTGGTCATGGTGATGTAGTTGTGCGAGTCCCAACCGACAAAACTGTCCAACTTGCGGTATTTCCATTTCTTCGAATCGATATTGCGTGCCGCAACGGTCATCTGGCGGTTGGCATCGTAGAAGGCGATGAACTGTTTATCGCCGGCCATCATCAGGTCGAAGCCGACGGGGAACGACGAGACGACTTCGCCGACCTCCAATCCGGAAGGTCCGATGACTGACTGCTTGGGGTTTTTCGCAACTCCGTCCATGCACCACATGGTGATGAGCAGGAGGGTGCCAATTAAAATTCGGGTTTTCATCAGGTAAATTTTTAGTGGATCTTAAAAGTCGGTTAAAGCATTTTCAGGCGAAGCAATGCTTCGATGTAGTAGTAGTCCGCATAGACGATCGAAGCGTCGATCTCGCTGCCGTCCGGGTAGTGCCCGGTGGAGTGGAGCAGGAACGCGACATTCTTATCGCGGCTCTGGTATTCGGCCGACGACAGCGAAACCAACATTTTTTTTGCGACGTCGAGATAATGCTCAGACAGTTTCGGATCGTCCAATAGCTGGGACAGTTCGATCAGTCCGGACGCAGCAACGGATGCCGCCGAAGCGTCTCTCGGGGCATCGGGTATGGCGGGGTCCGAGTAATCCCAGTAGGGCACATAGTCCTCGGGAATATCCTTTAGCATGCGGTCGGCCGCTTTGCAGGCCGTTTCGAGGAAGGCCTTTTCACCTGTTTCGCGGAATGCCATTGTAAATCCGTAGACGGCCCAAGCCTGTCCGCGCGCCCACATGGATTCATCGGCGTATCCTTGGTGTGTCACCTGAGCCAGACGCTCGCCCGATAGGGTGTCGTAGACGACGACGTGACAGGTGGAATAGTCGTCGCGGAACTGATTCTTCATCGTAATCTCGGCATGGCTTTTCGCGATATCGTACAGTCGCTGTGAACCTCCGTTCTTCGCGGCCCAGAACAACAATTCGAGATTCATCATGTTGTCGATGATGGTGTTGTGCGGCCACGACTTCTTTTTGCACATTCCCGGCCAAGAGTTGATGGTCCCCACGACGGGATTGTAGAGCAATGCCAGCGAGTCGGCGGCACGCAGGAGCTGCTTCTTGTACTCGGGGTTTTGTGTCAACCGGTAGCCATGTCCGAGGCTGCAATAGAACATGAATCCCAAATCGTGGCTGTGGTTTTTATTGTCGAGGACCGGAATGATCGCTTCCGAGAAGCGCTCTGCCTGCTGCCTGATAGCCTCATCCTGGGTAAATTCGTAGTCGTACCAGAGGATTCCCGGCCAGAATCCGCAGGTCCAGTCATTTATATCGGTGCAGTGCCATTGGGGGTCGGGGGCGTTCGCCGCGATATTGCGGGCTCCCTTGGCAGGGTTGGTCATATTGGGTAATGCCTTGCGGATCTGTGCATCGCAATAGGCGAGCTCTTTGTCCGCATTTACTCCTTTGTCTACTGCACACGAAACGGCTGCGCACGAAAAGAGTGATAACAACACGAATTTATTCATAAAAACAGGGTATAAATCTAATTATTTTTCTCGGATAATCATTACAATGCCTCCCCGGGGAAGCAGGTCGAACTTCAAAACATTCTTTGACGTTATGTTTTGTTCTGTTATTGCCACATGCGTCCTTGTTTTTACCTTCTCTCCGCCGTCGGTATAGATTGTCGATATGTATTTTTTGCCCGATTCAAGGAAGTTCATGTCCAGATGGACAGTGCGGGCGTCGTTGTTCGTTATCGCTGCGACGAACCACACGCCGTCTTTTTTGCGGGCGACTGCAATCTGTTCCCCGATCTGGCCTGAAATGATATGAGTGGCGTCCCATACAGTCGAAAGCGCATTGAAGAAATCCAATTCGGGCTCATTCTGGGCATTTTGAGGTGCGTCGTACCAATACAGGAATTGGAGCGGACTGTAATTGATCACGGACAGAGCCATCTGGTGCACGGCGGTGTTTTTCAGGTAACGGGCATTCAGACTGGTCGCCAGATTCGGTTTGAGGTCCGGCCGGTGGAAATAGCAGACCGTGCAGTCGGCGGCTCCGGCAAGGAACCGGGTGAACGGCTGGGTCGTATTGACCACTCCGTCGGGGAACTCCTCGTTGCCCCGGACTCCTTCCTGCGTGAGAAGGTTCGGATAGGTGCGGCTGAATCCGGTCGGCCGGTACTCGTCGTGGATGTCTACCATCAGGTTGTATTCGGCGCATCGGCTGACGGCCTTATGCAGCCACGAGGTCCAACGGTAGGAACCCACATGGACGAATCCGAATTTGATGCCTGCGATTCCCCAAGACTGGTACAGGGGCAGTATATCCTCCAGATAATTCGTTAAGGCGCGTTGATTGACATAGAGCCAGACGCCGATACCTTTGCTTTTGGCGTATCTTACTATTTCGGGAATATTCAGGGAGCCGATCGGTTTGCGGGGATCGGAGGTTTTCGAAGCTTCGGGGCCATACCATCCGGCGTCGAAATGGATGTAATCGAGTCCGCGTTCCGAGGCGAAATCGACCACTTCTTTTGCCGCTTCGGTCGAAAGTCGCGTTACACGCATGATTTTTCCCGGTTTGATCCACGAGGTATCCTCTATTTGGCACGGGGCGTTCAGGTTCAAGATAATGTCGTTGTTAGCCAGCAGTTCCGTGGCGCTTTTGGCAACCATCACGAGTCTCCAAGGGGTTGCGAACGGCGCAAAGTCCTCGACGTTGTCGTACATTTTGCAACGGATGCTGTTTTTCTCCCCCTTTTCTACGAAGAACTTGGTCCGGCAATAGTTGACGACCTCGCCTTCGCACAGGGCTGCATAAAGGCCGTTTTCGAGTTTCAGCGTCAGCGGACGCTCCGCTTCTCCCGGCCAATCCCTGACCGGCATCGGGGTATGCACCGCTTGGGCGTACGGAGCGAACCAGCACACGGTATTCTCCGGAACGTTGAACGTCGTCGACTCCTTTTCGATGCAGATATGGCCGTTGCCCTGATATTCGTAACGGAATGCGATGCCTTCGTTATAGGCTCTGATGATGAAATTCAGCTTTTCTCGCCGGCCCTTGGCCTTTAAGGCAACCGTGTTCTGGTTGTAGCAGTCCTTTACGACGGCCCTCTCGCCATAGACCGGTCGCCATGTCGTGTCGACGCTGTGGGTCTCCACCGGCTCGACCGATTCTATATTATTATAATAACCGCTTATGCCCAGTTCCGAAGGCAGTATCACCTGTTTTCCATGAGCGATGATTTCATACGCGATCTTTCCGGTGTTGGAATCGAACGTCATGGCGAATTTCAGCTTTCCGTCGGGGGAAACAACCGCTATGTTTTGCGCAGATGCGATCACTGTGCTCAAAATCAGCACGATTGCGGTGAAAAACAGGTTCTTTGAATGCATACTTTAAAATGTATTTGAATATGTTAGTGAACATGCTGCGGTTGTTGCTTGTAGGTTGGGCAAGGCAATAATTCGTATACAAATGTATGCAGAGGTTACATTTTTATCTATTCCAAATGTGTTTTTTTAATGCCTATAATAACAAAAACCGATTGTTGCGGCGGGAAATGTTTAAATAGACAAATATTTTAGACATTTGGACTACATGATGGGAATACCGGTCGATTTTTTAGGACAGCCGTTATTCAACGGTAAAATGATATTTCAGGATGTGGTCGTAGATGGCTCCGGGGTGCAGGATGGCGGTCGGAAATTCGGGCCGGTTCGGGGCGTCGACATAGAGTTGTCCCTCTAGGCAGACTCCTGAATAGGGATGCGGAAGATAATCTCCGGAATAGAACAGAACGCCCGGGTAATCGGTCTGCATCTGCATCGCGATGCCGCTCCCCGGGCCGTAAAGTTCTGCTGCGAGGGGAGTATTGTCGGTTATGTAATAGTCGTTATAGCCTTTTAGGGGGCGGCCGCAGATAGAACCGATGCGGTCGGCTATCCGGTGCGGCGACGTAAAATCGAACGGAGTTTTCCGGATGTCGGCGATCCGTCCCGTCGGAATGAACCGGTCGGTCGTTTCCAGTATGGAACTGCCGTGAATCGTCAGTTTTGCCCGGGTTGCGTCCGACGCGTGGTCCCCCGATAGATTGAAATAGGAATGGTTCGTTATGTTCAGCGGGGTAGGCATGCCGCTGACCGCAGCGGTGTAATGTATTGCCAGTTCGTTGTCGTCCGACCACCTGTACTCCACATACAGTTCGACCTGCCCCGGGAATCCGGCTTCTCTGTCGGGGCTCAGGTATCGCATTGTGACCGTGCTGTCATTCTCGCTGATTCGGGTGATGTCGAAAATCCGGGTGTGAAACCCGTCGTTCCCTCCGTGGTTGGAATTAGGCGTATCGTTGCTTTGCAAACGATACGCCTTTCCATTGAGAGAAAACGAACTGTCCGATATGCGGTTGGCATAGCGTCCTATGGTAGCGCCGTAATAGTGGCTGTTCGCAAAGTAGCCGTCTATTTTGTCATGACCTAAAACGACATTGCAGAGCACGCCGTTACGGTCGGGGACGAACAGGCTTTTTACGGTTGCCCCTAAGTTCAGAAGCTCGACACTTGCGCCGGATTTGTTGACAATCCTGACGATGCTCAGCGTAATGCCGTTGATTGCGATCTCACGGACGGTTATCACTTCACGGCCTTGAGGTTGATGACGCAGCTTTTATACGAGCCTTTCAGCGTCCATGGCAGTCCGATTTCCATCAGGTACTTTCCGGTGAAGCTTTTGTCACCGACCTGATAGGTCGCATCGGGCTGCAGGGCGTCCAGTTTCAGGCGCTGCGATTGCAGGGCATCCGATGTTGCTCCGTCGACGATCTCTGCGAGGTTGTAACACAGCACGACGGATTCGTCGCCGCTCTCGGACGTGTATTGAATGGCCACTCGGTTCCTCTCGAAAGGCGATTGGAGCCGCGATACGATGCCGTTCTGGATCAGGTGTCTGATCTCCTTGTACTGGGCTATTTTCCGCGCGGCGATTTCGCGCTGCTCCTTGCTCCACCGGGATATGTTGTTGCCGATTCCGAGGACGCCCTGAAAGGCCACGTCGAATGCGAATTCGAGGGTTATGCCCGCTTTGTGTACGTCGGTGCCCGATGTCCAGCAAACCATCGTGTTTGCAGGGAAGCAGCTCAGGTAGCCGTACTGGATGTATAGGCGGTCGATCGGGTCGGTCTGGTCCGATGTCCAAGTCTGTTCCATGTGGGCCAACATGCCGAGGTCGGGACGTCCTCCTCCGCTGGAGCAGTTCTCGAAGATCACGTCGGGGAACTCTGCGCGGAGTTCTTCGATCATCCGGTACAGATTCTCGATATACCGGATACGAACCTCCCGTTGCTTCTCGATCGCCACGCTGCTCCATCCCGGCTGGGACAGGCCGCGGTTGCGGTCCCATTTGATGAATTTGATGTTGTGGTTGGCCAACAGTTCGCGCATCGACTTATAGATATATTGGTAGACGTCTTCCCGGGCGAAATTCAACGTCAGTTGATGCCTCCATGTGTCTTTGGTCCGGTTGGGGAATTCGAGGATCCAGTCGGGGTGTGCCCGATAGAGGTCTGAATTCTCGTTGATCATCTCCGGCTCGACCCAGATGCCGAAATCGAGCCCCGTTTCATTGATCCGCCCGATCATCGGGGACAGTCCGTTGGGGAATTTATTCGTGTCGACGCTCCAGTCGCCCAGTCCGGCCCGGTCGTTCTTGCGTCCTTTGAACCAGCCGTCGTCGATGACGAACAGTTCGATGCCGATCTCTTTCGCGATTTTTGCAAACTCGAGCTGCTGGTTCTCCTCGATGTTGAATGTCGTGGCATACCAGCTATTGTAAAGCACGGGACGGATTTTATTGGTCGTCGATGGATTCATCACATGCTGACGGACATAACGGTGTATCGACTGCGTCGCCCGCTGCTCGCCCTCGGGGGCGTATCCGAAATTCATTTTGGGCGTGGTGTGGCTCTGCCCCGGATTCAGATCGAGGCTTGTGTCCCAGAAATTGATGCCTCCCACGATTTGCAGGCTGCCGTTATGGGTTTGCTCGATATCCAGTCGCCAGTTGCCGCTGTACTGGACCTGCATATACCATACGCCCGTATCGTTCGGTGTCGAGATCATCGCCCACGGGGTGTTGGCGAAGGTCATGAAATCGCGGGACTGCAGGGTCTTTACGCCTCCCGTGAGTTCCGTTTTCCGGTGTCCGAACTCGCGTAGCCACTGTCCCGAATGGTGTGTGAGGAAATACCGGTCGGGAGTCATGTACAGGCTGCCGCTGAGAAGGTTGTCTACCTTTATGTTGAATTTCCTGCTTTTGGACGTATTGGTGACGGTGATCCATTTCTCGAACATGTCGCAATCGGGAATGACCGATATGTATTGGGTAACGGCCAATGCATAGTGCCGGTCGGAGGTTTCGATCACGAGCGTCTCTTTACTGTCGATGGTCTGAACGGAAATTTTGTCGATCTTGAGTTCGATGTCCCGGACGCCGTCGGGGAATACGGCCTCGACGACCGGCATCTTATCTGCGAAACTCCCCCTTACCGGAATCTCTTCCAGAGTATGGGGGCTGTTCGGCCGGATGCGGTCTTGGATATGATCCGTACTTGCAGCCGCTATGTCGCCGAAATAGGTGGGATATATCCGGCCGTTGTCGATGCGGAGCTGGTAGACTGCGTTTTTTGTCTCCAGATTCCAGATATTGCCGCGATTGACAATCGGCTGTCCATATAGGTATTGGGATAGCAATGCACAACATAAAATAAGTACTCGTTTCATGGTAGGGTTGATAATTTTTTACAAAGTAAAAGATTGCGACACAAATAAAAAATGGATTTTTCTTGAAAAAACATGTACTTTTTTAAATATATTTGTAAAACGTGAGTGATGCCACGGTGACCCGATCGGGCCAGACCGTGCCCGATTTCCGTTTGTTCAGCAAAAAGCGTAGCCGATGTTAAAATTGCGAGAAGGCTTTAAGGGCCAGCGTATAATAGTGCTTCCGAAATTTCTTGTCGAGGAGTTTCAGAAAGACCGTTTTGCGTCCAATCTTTACCTGACCGATATCGGTTATTATCCGAATGCCGAATATCATTTCTGTCACCGCGAGAACGGGGCCGGGGAGTATATATTCGTATTTTGCCAGCAGGGCGGCGGTTGGCTGGAAATGGAAGGGGTGAAACATGTGATCGGCCGGAATCAGTTCTTTGTGATTCCTCCCGGTGTGAAGCACAGCTACGGTGCGGACAAAGTGAATCCGTGGTCGATTTATTGGGTTCATTTTTCGGGTAACTTTGCCGATGATTATGCAAAATACAGAGGGACGGGCACGATTTACCAGACGTATCACAACAAGGTGTCGGATGTCATAAAGATCTTTGAGCAACTATATCAGACGCTTCTGCTGGGCTATTCGCGCGATAACATCCGTTATGTGATCTCCTGTCTGTACGGCTTTTTGGGTCTGGTGGCGTATATGAGCGTAAACCGCGACTCGGAGAACGGTTCCGACAATCGCGACAGCATAAACATCATAGACAGCGTCATTGCATATATGAAAGAGCATATCGAATTGCAGCTCGATATGCATGAATTGGCCGAGAAGACGGGCTGCAATCCGACGGTTTTGGCGGCCCGATTCAAGCAGGAGACGGGGTATACACTGCGGAGCTATTTCAATCATCTGAAAATACAGGAAGCCTGCCTTTATCTCGACAATACCGACATGTCCGTCAGTCAGATCTGTTTTAAGATAGGACTGAACGACGCCCTCTATTTTTCGCGCCTTTTTTCCCGGATCACGGGCGTTTGTCCGCGGGACTACCGGAAGCGGACCAAAGGCTGATGTCGCGGAGAATATTTTATAAACCGGGTAGTTTTCGGCGGGAGATTGTAACTTTTTTTGATATTTACCCGGGAGTAGATTGGGATGTTTGGGGCTATTTAGTATATTTGTCAACATATAGCAGTTGGTTTTTGCTAAATTCATAAGAATTTCTGTAAATTTTGAAATGGTTGAGCGGTGCCGTCTATCCTATGAATATTGACTGACTTATGCTTTATTACAAACGCCTGTTATTACTCTTTTTCTGTACCCTTGCGGCTTGGAATCTGAGAGCAGCCTCCCTCAAAGAGGTCCCCTTCCCCTATTCCGTGCAGCGGATCACGCCCGAGAGCGGTGTCACATACGACGGCATAAGGGATGCGATACAGGACTCGCAGGGCTTTATTTGGATCTTGTCCGATAACGACCTGTTCCGCTTCGACGGATATACGTTCAAACGGTATACGAATGTCATTCAGGGTTTGGACCAGATATCCAATCTGAGTTTTTTCTGCCTTGAGATCGACTGCCACGATTGCCTGTATATCGGCATGAAGGATGGCGTTGTATGCTATGATACGCGATACGACAAGGTTAAGATGGTGAGCTCGCTTGCCACCCGGGCATTGGTTTTTGACAGTTGCGATTATCTGTGGATGCTGGGAGACGAGGTGGGGTATTATGTGTTGAGCGAAGGGCGCTATGTGAGGGTCGATGACTCCGACGGGCAGATTATCCGCAACTCATTCGCGGCCGCTTTCGATGAAGCGCATGTCTTTATCGGGACAACGGACGGTTTGATTTACAAGTACGATGGTAACGGCATGGCGGCATTTCCCCCCCCCTCCCCGGCGCTGCATAACATCGTGGATATGGCCTGCCGTGGGGATGAATTGTACGTCCTCACCGAGGAACTCGGATTGCATATCTTGGATAAGGAGAGCGGCAAAGAGGTTGCGTGTTACGACTTTTTCAATATCAACAACCGGCATATGCCCGCGAAGTCGGTCCTGATAGACCGCCTGAACCGCATATGGATATCGACCCAGAGAGGTATCTACCTGATCGACCGAAAGGCGCAGACCTATTCCCTGCTGAACAATAAGGATGGTAAGAATCAGCACCTGATTTCCTCGTCCGTCTGGAAAATAGAAGAGGATTTGCAGGGCAACTTGTGGTTCGGGACTTATTCGGGAGGTCTCTATTTCATAAACTGCAATCGCAAAGAGCCGTTCTTTACCTATCGGGAGGGCGACGACCAGTTGAATTGTCCGGTCGTGAGTTCCATCGTGGCCCAAGATAATACGGTGTGGGTGGGAACGGAAGGTGGAGGCGTCAACCGGTTGGACCTTAGCAGCGGTAAATTTACCTATTTCAGGCACGATCCATTCAGAAACAGCCTTTCGTACGACAATATAAAATCGATGGCGCTGGCCGGCGATCAGTTGTGGATAGCCAGTTTCAGGGGCGGCCTCGACAGATACGATATCCGGAAGAATGTGTTTGTTAATTTCAACGCATTCGATCCCTCGCATCCGCTGCTCGAAAATCATGTGCGCAAAATTGTCAAAGACGGGGAGGACGGCTTTTGGCTGAGTTATGTCTCTGTGTTGAATGCCTTTACCTACTATTCCCATAAGACCCGGAAATTCACGCATATCGAGTTCCCCGCCACGAATCAGGAGCTGATCAGCCGGGGAATATCCGATATGGCTTATATGCAGGGAGACATCCTGTGGATAGCTACCGATAAGAACATATATACCTATAATAAAAAGACCGGCGCAATCAGCGATATCGTCATCGAATCCGACCGGCTGCCCGGAAACATGAGCATCAAATCGATCGCCTGCGGTATCGACCCCTCGATCCTGTGGATCGGTACGAATGGCAGCGAATTGTGGAAGTACGACTCGCGCAGTCATAAGATGACCTTCTGCGTCGACCTCGGCCTCTACAATGCCTATTCCATAAACAGCATTATTTGCGATAAGGAAGGCGGCGTCTGGATGGGCAGCGACAACGGGTTGTTCAATTACAACGAAGGGCTGGACAAGCTGTTGTGGTTCAATAAGTCGGACGGGGTTCAGGGCAATATGTTCTATCTTTTCGCGGCGACCCTGTCCTCGACCGGGGAGTTGTATTTCGGCGGTAACGAGGGGCTCAGCCGGGTCAATCCGGCCAATATCGATGCGGGAAAGTCGACTCCCGAAATCATATTTACGGATTTCCTGATCGACGGACAGTCCGTTGCTCCCGCCGATAAGCATTCCCCGCTGATAAAAAACATATCCGTTACGGATTCCATCGTGCTGGATTATACGCAGTGTAATATCGGTATCGAATTTTCGTCGAACAGCTATGTCGCGCAGAAGAAAAAACTGTTTCGGTATCAGTTGAAGGGGTATGACGAGCGGCAGATCGAGATCACCGCATCGCATCGTTCGGCCGCATACACCAAACTGCGGTGGGGGAGTTATGTCTTCGAGATCAGCGCATCCAATAACGACGGCGGCTGGGGACCGCCGAAATCCCTTTACATCCGGATTTGTCCGCCTTGGTGGTACAGCACGGTCGCCATCATCTGTTATTCCATTCTCGGAGGGCTGCTGTTGATGGCCCTGATCCGTTACCAGAATAACAAGCGAAAAGCACAGCTCCGGCGTCAGGCCGAAGAGATCGAGCGTCGGCAGAAAGAGGCCAAGCATCGGGAACAGCAGCTTTTCTTCACGAATGTTTCGCACGATTTCCGCACCCCGTTGTCATTGATGCTGGCTGCCATCGACTCGATGGACGATACGTTGCGCAATAGCCAGCATGTCAAGGTGATGGAACGCAGTGTCAAGCGGTTGATGAATATGGTTAACGAGTTGATGGACTTTTTGATCATTCAGAATTCCAAGATGTCGTTGAGGCTCAAGACCGGTAATTGGAACAGTTTTATCGGCGAGCGGTGTGACGATTTCATCGGGCTGGCCAAGCAGAAAGGGCTGAAATTTACGGTGAATCTTGGCCGCGATGTGCCGGAAGAACTTGTTTTCGATGAGGTGATCTCGGAAAAAGTCCTGTTCAATTTGCTCTATAACGCATTCAATTATACGGTCGAGGGCGAGGTTTCGGTCGAAACCATTCTGGTCGAGGGTGCATATACGCCGAAATACCAAAGCCATATAACGGTTGAGTCGGATCGTGTTCCGCCGGAGTCGGCGATGTTTGGCGTCGTGATTTCTGATACGGGCGTGGGTATTTCCGAGAAATCCATTGCTAATGTTTTTGAACGGTACTTCCGGATAAGCGATGACATGGAGCAGCATATCGGTTCCGGAATCGGACTGGCCTTGGTTAAAAGCCTTGTCATGCTCCATGAAGGACGATTGGTCCTGTCCAGCGAGCGGAAGGTCGGGACCGAGATATGTGTCCTGTTCCCCGTGCATCCCCGGACCGGACCGGTCGATGCCGATGTCTCCTCGACGCTGTCCCGTCATAATGACGTCATGTTCGTGGTGGATTCCGACATGAACGAGAACAGGTCGGAGGAGCCGTCTACTATCAATGTCGGCAATGCCAAAAAAACGGTCATGTTGGTGGAGGACAATCACGAACTCAAGGAGATGCTGGGCGCTTTCCTTGCCGAAAAGTACCGGGTCATCACCTGCTCCAACGGATTGGACGCCATAAACATGATGGAGGCCAATACTCCGGATGTCGTTATTACGGATATAATGATGCCGGTGAAAAATGGCATAACGCTGTGCAAGGAGATTAAGGAGAACTTCCTGACATCGCATATTCCGGTGATTATGCTTACGGCCAAAGGCGGTGAGGAGAACCAGATCGAGGGAATGAAGGTAGGGGCCGATGCGTATATCAACAAGCCCGTAAGCAAGAAGCTGCTGCTTTTGAGCGTGGACAACCTCATCCAGTATAAGGAACAGTTGCGTAAATTCTACCTGAAAAATATCATTTCCGACGTCAACTTTGAAAATACCAAAGACCAGAAGTTCATGGATTCGGTCAGTGAATGCATCCAGCAGAACATAACCGACTCTTCGTTCGACGTGGCCATGCTTGCGGCCAATTTGTGCATGAGCCGCAGCAATCTGTATAATAAGATTAAAGTGCTGACTGGCGTATCTCCCGTGGAGTTCCTGCGTAAATATCGGATCAATACAGCCGCGAGGATGCTGATAGAGACGGATATGTCCGTGTCTCAGATCATCGAGTGTGTAGGTATCGAGAGCGCATCGTATTTCTCCAAGGTATTCAAGCAGGAGTTCGGGGAAACTCCTTCGGAATATCAGAAGCAAAGACGGGGATAAATATCGACAGCACCCAAAAACGAATTTTGTCTATATTTCTGAAGAACCCGGAGTCGACGCAGTAACAACCGCCGACTCCAGGTTCTTATTTTTAACCGGTATGGCGTTTTCCGGCGGTGGCCCCGGGCGATGGTGGATCCGATGCGATAGTTTAAATGTTCAAATGTCTTGTTTATTTGAATATTTCTATTCGCTCCGGGCGCTTTTTGTCATAATCAGTTATTCAAAAATACATATGAGTCAGATGAAAGCAGACCGCAGGGCTATTTTTGTTGTGGAAGAAAATGCCGGCCCTGTCCTGCATGATCTGTCTGAATATGAACCGAAAACTTAAAACAATAAAACCTACTGTGCTAACCTAAATCACCTGCTTATGTTCAAAAATAGCCATTAACCCCCTCCTGACTGTCTAATTGTATGAAGCAGGCGACCATTCTGCGGTCAAAATACAATACGGACGAAGAGATTCTCTATGTCTCTTATCGAAGTGATGAATTACTTTTTAACCTAAAATGGATGTTATGAAGAACAAAAAACTAATTGTTGCAACAATGTTGGTATTTTTGTCTTTCGGCTTTAATCCGCTGTGTGTGAACGATACATTTGCCCAAACGGGCAATGGGTTGTCGCAGGGGAGCAAAGCCCAGAACAAATCGCAATCCAGCAAAAAAATAAAGATCTCCGGAATCGTGTCGGACGACAAGGGGAATCGTGTTGCCGGAGCGACCGTCGTCGTGTCCGGTACTGCCACAGGAGTGCTTTCGGGCGCCGACGGGCAGTATGCCCTGACGGTCCCCGAAGGAAGTGAGATCAGCGTGTCGTTCGTCGGCTATACCACGCAGAAATTCCGCGTGGGTACGGCCTCGGTTTACAATGTAGTAATTAAAGAGGAGGCCAGCGATATCGATGCCGTGATGGTGGTCGGATATGGTACTCAAAAGAAGAGCACCCTTATCGGAGCTGTTACGCAAACCGGCAACAAAGAGCTCCAACGTACGGGAGGCGTGACGAATCTGGCGCAAACGCTGACGGGCAACCTTCCCGGTCTGGCAACCATTCAGAATTCTGGTCAGCCGGGCGCGAACGACCCGACCATCCTGATCCGTGGACGTTCTTCTTGGAACAGCTCGGCTCCGTATGTTCTTGTGGACGGCGTGGAGCGTCGCATGAACGATATCGACGTCAACGAGGTCGAAACGATATCGGTGTTGAAGGACGCATCGGCAACGGCCGTGTATGGCGTGAAGGGTGCCAACGGTGTTATTCTGATCACGACGAAGCGCGGTGCGATCGGCAAACCCGTCGTTACGGTTTCTGCCAATACGACTTTCAAGGTGCCCTCCATGCTCGTGGATAAATTGGATGCCTATGATGCGATCACGCTCCGGGATGCTGCGATCGAGAAGGAGGCCGTGATCAACCCGACTTCGTGGAATGATTTTGTGCCTTATGAAGTGCGGAACCGTTACCGCAACCAAGCGGGTTTGAGATATCCCGAAGCATATCCCAATATCGACTGGCAGAAACTGCTGGTCGAGAATTTCGCGATGGACTACCGGGCCAACCTGAGTGTCTCCGGCGGTAACAAGATCGTGAAATACTTCACCTCGGCATCCTATCTTTATGAAGGAGACCTGCTGAAATCCAAGCCGAAGTTCTACGGCAAGGACTGGAAGCCCGGTTACAACAACAGCCGTTTCAACTTCCGTTCGAACGTCGATATCAATATCACCAAATCGACGACTTTGGCCGTCAATCTGTCTGCCATTTATACGGACAGGACGCAGCCTGCCACCAACAATAGCAACTTCAACGGCCAGATTCTCAATGCACTTTATGTTACCCCGTCGAATGTCTATATGCCTCGCTATTCCAATGGGCTGTGGGGCTTCTGCAATACGGTGGCGAACGGATACTACAATCCGGTGCAGTTCCTGACCACAATGGGTTACGAGAAAATCCGGAAAACCAACGTGATCTCGGATTTTGTGCTGACTCAAAAGCTGGACTTCATAACGCCCGGACTGAGTGTCATGGGTAAGTTCTCTTTTGATAATGTATTCTCTTCCAAGCAGCTCTATAACCCGGGTTACCGGCTCAACGGTTATTATCTGGATCCCGCGGTCGAGGATGCGTCCTACTTGCCCGATTTCGATCCCGCTGACTATGAGAAGATGCAGGAACTCTCTACGATACCTTATTATGATACGGCGCACTCTCCCTGGAAGCTGGGCGACGAGCAGAATGATGCGGATGCGACTTTGCGTCGGATTTACTATCAGGCCCAGATCAATTACTCCCGCATGTTCGGAAAGCACGATGTTTCGGCTACGGGCGTGTTTACGCGCGAGCAGTATGCAACCGGTTCGAATTTCATGAAATACCGCGAGGACTGGATTTTCAGGGCCACCTATAATTACGACTCCCGGTATATGCTGGAAGCCAACGGTGCCTATAACGGCTCCGAGCAGTTCGGTGAGGGGTACCGCTTCGACTTCTTCCCCTCGGTCGGCTTGGGCTGGTCCATTAACAACGAGTCTTTCCTTCGCGACCAGACTTGGCTCGATTTGTTCAAACTGCGATACAGCTTCGGTCTGGTGGGCGATGACAATGTTCCCGGTCGTTGGCTGTATATGTCTCAATACCAGACGAATGGTGCGATTTCGGGTATGGGGGATACGTTTACTATCAAAAGTCCTTACACGCTGTATCAGCAAAAGACGATCGGTAATCCGGATATTCACTGGGAAAAGGCCCGGAAGAGCAATTACGGTGTGGATGTGTCGGTGCTGAACAGTTTGCTGACCTTCTCGTTCGATTATTTCACGGAGCTCCGATCAGATATCATCATTCAGGGCGCCAACCGAAAGCTCCCCATCTATTATTCGTTCTATGTTCCCGTTGCGAATGTGGGAGAGGTCGAGAAGAAGGGTTATGAGATCGTCGTCGGCCTTCGGAAGCAGTTCGGCGCCAACTGGAATGTCTGGGCCAATTTCAACATGGCACATGTGAAGGATGAGATTCTCTTCAAGGAAGAACCGCAACTGCTCGCGGCGCACCTGAAAGAGCAGGGTTATCCGCTGGGCCAGTACAAGGCGCCGATCTCCGATGGCTTCATGAAAAACTGGGACGAAATCTACTCGAGTCCGGTCTATGCTACCAACGATGCTACGAAGTTGCCGGGCGATTTCCGGGTTATCGACTTCAATGCCGATGGAAATTATGATGCGACGAAGGATATCGCGCCCTATGGGTATTCGGACATTCCCCAGAACACCTACTCCGCGACGCTCGGCTTCGATTACAAGGGTTTCAGCCTGATGCTTCAATTCTACGGCGTAAGCAACGTGACCCGCAATGTGGCTAAAAACAATTTCAGTGAAGGCTTGGATATCGCTTATTCGCATGCTCAGGATTACTGGTCGCTGGACAACCCGACGGGTAAGTCCTTCCTGCCGCGTTGGAAAGCAGCGGGTAACATGCCGGCCAACTATTATTATGTTGACGGCTCCTATGTCCGTCTGAAAAATGCCGAGCTCTCTTATACTTTCAATAAGTCTACGTTACAGAAACTGGGGCTTTCCGGTTTGAGGGTTTATGTCAACGGCAATAACCTTTGCTTCTGGTCTAAAGAGCTGCCCGATGATCGTGAGATCGGTAACGGTTCGTTCTACCCGAATACGAAACGCTTCAATATTGGTATTGACCTTAAATTTTAACGGATTATGAAAAATATAATAAACAGGGCAAAATTTACGGTGACGGTTGTTTTTGCGGCTTGTTTCGTATTTTTGGGCAGTTGTGAGGAGTACCTCGACAAGTCGCCTGACGCAGGTATGCCGGAAAAGGAGTTGTTCAAGAACTTTAAAAATTTTCAGGGATTCATCGAGGGTATGTATACGCATCTCATTTCGCCCTGGAACGGCAACTCGATCGGCACGGTAGGCGACGAGGCCTATATGCAATGGTATAATCCTCCCATCTGCTATTTCCACGACGGCAACTATTGGGCATGGAATTACGATATCGGCCGCAATATGTTCGGTATCGCCCGTTCGAAAAATCCGGATTACCTGCTGAACCCCAATGCTGCCGCTGAATATCGTGGTATCTGGTACGGCTCTTGGTATTGCATCTATTTGGCAAATAAAGGCTTGGCTAATCTGGACAAGATGTATGGAACCGAGGACGAGAAAAAAGTCATCCGCGGCCAGTTGCTCTTCTTCCGGGCCTATTGCCATTTCAATATCATGCAGTATTGGGGCGGTATGCCTTATATTGATCAGTTCTACGAGGCTTCCAAGCCGGTCGTCTATCTGCCCCGCCTGAAATTTCAGGAGTGCGCCGATAAGATTGAGCAGGATTTGACCGAGGCATTCGAGCTTCTGCCGCTGGACTGGGATGAAGAGGAATACGGCTCCTACACTCAGGGCAACAACAGCCGGCGACTGACCAAATTCTCGGCGCTGTCGGTATTGGGAAAATGCCAGTTGTATGCCGGCAGTCCGTTGATGAACTATGAGTCCACTGGCGACAAGTCGTTCAATGCGGAGTATTGCAAGAAAGCCGCTGCGACCCTGAAAAAGGTGATCGACTTGGCCAAGTCGACGGGCAAGAAGAGCCTGATGCCCTGGTCCAAGATCGACCGGATGTTCTTCACATACGACCGGACCAGTACAGATGTTCAAGAGGCGCTGCTTGTCCCGATTCCGGCAAACACCCCGACCATCGGATTCAACGGAGTCATGTATTGCATGTTCTCTCCTCAGGGGAACCGTAATATTTACGGCAATCAATTTTATATCAACCTCAACTACGAATTCTCCAAGAACTTCGGCATGGCGAACGGATTGCCCATTACGGAGAAAGACTCGGGATACGATGAGGCCGATCCCTGGAGCAACCGCGACCCGCGTTTCGACAAATGGGTCTGCAAGGATAACGACAAGATTACCAATACGGTGCCCGATAACCCGCTGGACCAGTACGCTCAATTTTATACAGGCGGTCGTCACCGTGGTTCCGCCAATAGTTTGGTTTATACCGGTATCGGAACGAAGAAGTTCTGGGACATCAAATGCAATCCGAAAGATACGCCGGGAATCCCGACTAACGGAAATATGTACCTGCTCAATCCTCCTCTGATCCGTTTGGCCGATGCCTATCTGATGTATGCCGAGGCTGTGTCGTGGGGATATGGTTCGCCGATGAGCACCGTACCCGGAGATTCTGCTCCTCTTACTGCAGTGGATGCCGTCAACATTGTTCGTGACCGTGCAGGTGCGCCCGACGGAGCTGTTACGGGAGGTATGCCGCCGCTCGATACCCGTTACCATAATGACCAGAACAAGTTCTTCGAACTGCTGATTCAGGAGCGTGCGATGGAACTGCTTTTCGAGAGCCAGCGTTTCTGCGACTTGAGAAGATGGCTGCGTAACAGCGATCCCCGCTACAAGGCAATCACGGGTATCAATTTCGACCGCGATCCGGTTACTAAGAAGCCGGTCAATCTGACGGAGTTTCTGGTCAAGAACCGCGTCGTTGACGACCGCCACAACTGGCTGCCGCTTCCGGCCGATCAGGTGGCCCTGTACGAAGGATTTTATCAAAATCCCGGCTGGTAAACCATTGCAATAATTCAAAAATTAACGACAATGAATAACATAATAAAACTGTGTTTTATCTTTTTGCTGCTGGGATCTTTCAGTGCTCGGGCGCAGGAGGAGATAAAAAAGAGGAGTCTGGATGTCAAGTCTGTTGTCCTCGATGAGAACGGTGCTCCTGTCGAAAGGGCTGTTATCCATGCTCAGCGGGGATTTGCCAAAACCGAATCGGATAGACGCGGTCGGTTCTCGCTCAAGGTAGAGCCCGATGCAATATTGGTAATTGAGGCAAAGGGGTTGAATACCGTGACCTATCCGGTCAATCAGTTGCCGGCCGAGATCAAAATGTCGAGGGCTTCGTTATATTATGAGGAAGAATCCGATGTGCCCATCGCTTTCCAGACTGTAAAGCAGGGCGAGTTGATAAATCCGGTTCAGATTATCCGTCCGTCCGAAGATGACGGCGTTGTATATAGCCGGGATCTGGATGAGCTGGTCGGGACCCGTATTGCCGGCCTTATCGGTTCGAACGATGTTCGGGGCTTGGGTAATGCGCTGGTCGTCGTGGACGGAGTTCCGAGGTATAAGTCGCTGTCCGCTGCCTTGCTTTTGCCTTCGGAGATCGAGAGCATGACGTTCCTCAACAGTGTTTCGGCTGCGGTTCTCTATGGGGCGGAAGCCCGGAACGGTGCTATCGTGATTAACACCAAAAGAGGACAGGCCGGTACCCAGAAAGTTACCGTCAAGGTAAACTACGGAGTCAAGGTCGCTAAAAACATGCCCGAGTTCCTTGGGTCGGCGGATTACATGACCCTTTATAACGAGGCGCTTGTGAACGATGGGCTGAAGCCGATCTACACGGATGCCGAGATCGCCAATTACAGAAGCGGGGAGAATCCGTATCAATATCCCGATATCGATTATTATTCGTCGGATTATGTGAGACGCATGTCGACCAACTCGAGGGTCGTTGCCGAGTTTTCGGGAGGATCCGACAAGGTGACCTATTATGCGAATCTGGGTTGGGACCGGAACAATGACTTCGTCAATTTCGGACCGGCCAAGTCGATGTCCCTCAATCGGTTCAATGCCCGTACCAACGTGGATTTCAAGATTAACGACGTTATTTCCAATACGGTGATCGGAAGTGCGGTATTCGATTTCGATAAAACGCCCCGGACGAACTATTTCAATGCGGCATCGACCATGCGTCCCAATCAGATCATGCCGTTTATCCCGATCGATATGCTGGACCGGACGGACGAGAACATAAACGCGATGATCGATGCCAGCAACAACATTATCGACGGCAAATACCTGCTCGGCGGAACGTCGCTGCAAAAGACGAACCCATTCGGCGACATCTATGCCGGCGGCTATAATCAGAATATCGACCGGGCGATGGAGTTTAATAACATTCTGAAGTTCGACCTGAACAAGTTCGTGAAGGGATTGACCGTGTCGGCCAATATCAGTTTCGATTTCTTCAACAGCTATACGCAGTATATAACCAAGAGCTATGCGGTTTACCAGCCGACGTGGACCGACGGCAAGATCTCGAACCTGACGAAATACAATGAGGACAAGTACGACGGTAAGATGTATATCGGTTATGTAACGAGCTATCGTCGTTTCGGCTTCAACGGGCAGGTCAATTACACCAACACGTTCAACGAGGACCATCATGTAGATGCCATGCTGCTGGTTAGCGGACGGACCTACTTCAATTTTGCCCCGAACGCAAATGGTATCAATGCCAATAAATGCCCGGATAAGTTTGCGAACTTGGGACTGCGGCTGGCCTATAATTACAAGAACAAGTATTACATCGATTTCAGTTCGTCGGTTACGAACTCCGTTAAACTCGACCCGAAAAACAGCATAGGATTCAGCCCCACGCTGGCTTTGGCCTACAACATAGCCGAAGAGAGCTTTATGAAGGGTATCTCTTGGCTGGATCATCTTAAGGTGTATGCATCTGCCGGCATTATTCAGTCGGACCTGAGTATCCCCGGATACTATTACTACGACAAGGTCTACTCCACGTCGACGGGATTTCCTTGGAATGAGAAAGCCTCCAATCATCCGTCCGTAGTGACTACCCGCGGTTACAATCCCGACCTGCGGATGGAGAAGCGCAAGGAGGTCAATGTCGGGTTCGATGCCTTGTTGTTTGACCGCTCGCTCCAGATTGCCGTAAATTATTACGAGACGCGGATTACCGATAAGATCGGCAAGTCGACCCATAAGTATCCTACTTACCAGACAGACTTGGCTCCGTATGGCAACGATGCCGGCAGCGACCGGTTCTTCGGCGGAGAGATCGCAGTGAATTATACGAAGAAATTCAACGATTTCAGGCTCGATGCAGGAGTTGTCGCATCGCTCTGCGATTCGCGGGTGCTCACCCGAAACGATTTTTATGCCTATGACTATCTGTACAGGACGGGACGCCCTGTTACCGGGCTCTATATGCTCGAGGCAGAAGGCCTCTTCGGCAGTCAGGAGGAGATCGATGCATCTCCGCGGCAAACGTTCGGTACGGTGAAACCCGGTGACATCAAGTACAAGGATCAGAATGGCGATAAGATCATTGACAACAACGACATGGTCTATGTCGGACGGGGTTCCAATCCGGTCAACTTCGGCGTGAACCTTACGATTGGCTACCGGAATTTCACCCTTCATGCGAACGGCTATGGTTCCATGGGCGGTTACTCCTCGATCGAGGGCTCATATTACCGCATGAGCGGTACTGACAAGTACTCCGTGATCGCAAAGGAGCGCTGGACCGAGGCTACCAAAGCGACGGCCAAATATCCGCGGCTGAGCTCGGTGGAAGCGACGAACAACAATCAGAGTTCGACGTACTGGCTGTTCAAAAACCGGTATTTCAACCTTTCGAGAATCCAGTTGAGCTATAGTTTTGCTCCCCACATCTGCCGTAAACTGCAGCTCGGCCACTTGGATGTATATCTGTTGGCTTCGGACGTTGCATTGGTCGGAACGCAGAATGCCTATCGCAACCAATCTACGGGATCGCTCAAGACCCGTAGTTTCGCCATCGGTTTGAATGCAACCTTTTAAATAGATTAACTGTATGAAAACAATATATTTATTCTTCGTCGGATTTGTGTCGCTGGCGGTTGCTTCGTGTGATATTCTGGAGCCGATGAACGACACGCACGATACCGAAGACCGTCTTACCGAGAACATCTATGCTGAAGGCATCCTGTTTAACGGGTACACGATGATGCCTACCGGCAAGCAGTGGAATTTCAGCGATGTGGCTACCGATGACGCTGTGTCGAATAATTCGAACAATCAATTTCGACTGATGGCGGAAGGGCGTTGGAGTGCCAATTACAGCCCTATCAGCCAGTGGGCCACCTCCATGCGGGCCATAAACTACCTGAACCAGTTTCTCTACAAAGTTGTCGACAACGTAAGATGGGGCAAGAACGATGCTACTCACAAGCTCTTTCTGACCCGTTTGAAAGGAGAAGCGTATGCATTGCGGGCGATCCATAAATTCTATGCCCTGCAGGATGTGGCCGGAAAAGTCGGCGGTCAACTGTATGGCATTCAGATCACGGACAAATATCTGGACGAGGGCTCGGACTATAATATTCCCCGTGAAACCTTCGAGAAGTCGCTGGAGTCGATCTATGCCGACCTTGATGCCGCTGCCGAGTATCTTCCCCTTGTTTACAAGAATGTTTCGAATGCATCTGAGATACCTTCTGTGTACGGCGACGTTTCCGTTGCCGACTACAATATGGTGATGGGCGATCTGTTCCGCCAGCGTATGCAGAAGCGGATTGTTCTGGCCTATAAGGCCAAAGTCGCACTGCTGGCTGCAAGTCCGGCCTACAATCCCGACGGACAGAACGAAGGAGACGCACGCTGGGAGAAGGCTGCGCAGTTGGCGGCGGATGCTTTGAAGGATATTGTTCTGTCGCCTAACGGACATCGTTATTTTGAGGGCGCTCAGGTCAACGGTGTTCCTCTCGATGACAAGAATGATAACGAGATGTGCTGGCGCACGCAGAATCTTGACCAGAGCAGCGGTTTGGAGAAACGTGTATTCCCTCCCTCGCTCAATGGTAACGGTGATGTGAACCCGACGCAGAATTTTGTGGATGCATTCCCGATGGCCGACGGTTATCCCTATGGGGACCCCAACAGTCAGTATGCCGTCGATCCTGAGAATCCCTATGCGAACCGGGATCCCCGTCTGGCCCGCAGCGTTATTTATAACGGATCTACTTTTAAAAATGCGAAGATAGTTACCGGAGTCGGCGGTGGCTTGAACGCCAAGGACAGCACGGAGCTTTCGACAAGAACGGGGTATTATCTTCGTAAGCTGGTCCGTGAGGATGTCAATTTCAACAACGATGGCGCTGTGACCAATCAGAAGCACTATTGGGTGCATGTCCGCTATACCGAGATTTTCTTGGCTTATGCTGAGGCGGCGAATGAATTCGGCGGTCCCGACTATGCCGTTCCGGGCTACGGTAAAACCGCCCGTGAGGTTATCGGCGAGATCCGCAAGCGCGCTGGAATCGCCCAGCCCGACGGCTATCTGGCTTCGATTACCGGCCGGGACGATATGCGTAAGCTGATTCGCAACGAGCGCCGTTTGGAGTTGGCGTTCGAAGGCTTCCGCTTCTATGACCTTCGTCGCTGGAACCTGCCTCTCGGTGAAACGGCCCGCGGTGTCCAAATTGAAGGCAACGAGTATGAATATATGGATATCGAGCCTCGTGTGTTTGATTCGTACATGATTTACGGACCGCTGCCCGAGCGGGATGTGCTGAGTTTCCCTGCGCTCAAGCAAAACGATGGTTGGAAATAACGATAAAACAGCAAAGCTATGAAAATGAATAATCGAATTATATATGGGGCAATGGTCGCCGCTGCGGTCATGCTGGGGGCTTGCGAAAATGCGGAGCAGGATTTCCCCGATTTTAAATACAATGCCACCTATTTCCCGTACCAGTATCCTTCCCGCGTGCTTATTCTCGGAGAGGATGAGCAGATCAATACGGCTCCCGATAACCGGGGCGAATTCAAGATCGGGTGTACCATGGGCGGTGTCTATGCCAATGACCGTTCGCGCGATGTCGAGTATGTGATCGACGAGAGTCTTGTGGAGAATCTTTATACTTCCTCGGGCGTGGAGCTGAAAGCATTGCCCCGCTCGTACTACAACTATCACGAAGGCGGAACCATGGTGATCCCGAAAGGCAGTATGCAGGGGTATTTGGACATCAGGCTCACTGATGAATTTTTTGAGGATGCCGACTCCAAAAACCTGAAGTATGTGATCCCCGTGCGCATCGTAAGGGCACAGACGGATTCTGTCCTGCATGGCGTCCCGGCTCATCCGAATGCCGACCGCCGAATCGATACGGACTGGTATGTAAAGCCGATGGATTTCACGATCTATGGGATCAAATATATCAATGCTTGGCACGGCAAGTACCTGTACCGGGGACAGGACGAGTACGGGGTCGGCAACAAGGTCGTATACCGTAATAAATATGTGGAGAAGTGCGAACTTGCAGACATTACGACCATATCGAAAACGCAGGCTTTGTTCGAAACGCAGGTGCGTAAAACCGATGGGAAAACTCCCGGTAAAATAGCTCTGGTACTGACTTTCGATGCCGACGGCAAGTGTGTCATTACGAGCAGCGCAACCTCTTATGCACCTGTTACCGGTACGGGCGAGTTCGTCAAGGACGGAGATATGTGGGGCGGCAAGAAGCGCAATGTGCTGCATCTGGCCTATTCGTACACCGACCCTGCAACGGCCGAACTCCATACCGTGCGGGATACGCTCGTGGTCCGGGACCGCAACGTTAAGCTGGAGACCTACTCTCCGGTAGTGAAATAACCGGAATCTATCTGTTGATTGACCAAACTATACGGGCACCGGGTGTGCCTGTATGGTTTGGGGCAATCATACCTGTTTTGGACGGGATCGGCTGACTCCGCTGTCGGCTTCATGTAAAAAAACTTAAAACCACTATGCTGATATTCATTCTCGGTATTTTTTGTGCAGCAGGACTTTTCATTACGTTCAAGTTCTGGGATAAATACGATGTGGACCCATTCTTTGCCACCGTAATCAACTACCTGACATCAGCCGTCGTTTCCTATTTCATCTGTGCCGAAAAGCCGACCGTCATTTCGACCATAGCTGTCGACTGGCTTCCTTTTGCCATCGGATTGGGCTGTATCTCGCTCATCGACTTCAACCTGAACAGCTATGTGACGAAAAAGCTGGGCATCGGTGTGACCAGTATTTCGAGCAAGCTCTCGCTGCTGATTCCCGTGACCTTGGCGATTGTGCTGTTCAACGAAACCGTAACGGGGATCAAGGTTCTGGGAATCGTCGCTGCGATTGTCGCATTGATTATGATCTCAATCCGTAAAGGAGAGGGGATTTCCAAAGGGGTGCAATGGAAAAAGATCTACTACTTTCTCCCGTTGTTCGTCTTTGTCGGCTCGGGCGTCAACGATTTTCTGATGCTGAGCCTCGGGAGGGTCAACAGCGGTGCCGATGCTTCGGATGTGACGAATGTGGTGTTCGTTGTCTTTACCATGGCTTTCCTTGTCGGAGTCGTTACGTTCATCGCCTCCATGCTCGCCGGAAAGATGAGCGTGAAAGGCTTCCTGAAAAAACGCAATGTCATAGGCGGTGTGGTCATGGGGCTGGTCAGCGTGTGCTGTTTCTCGCTCTATCTTTTCGGCGTGGGCCAGCTTACGGAGAAAGGCTGGGACGGCTCCATTCTGGCGAGCATCTATGCTATCGGAGTCCTGACCATCTCGGTGCTTTGTGGCATCATCGGATTCAAGGAGCGCTTCTCGCGGCTCAATTACATCGGTATCGCTGTGGCTCTGGTCTCCATTGCGATCCTCTCTGCTACGGCATAGATCACATAATCGAAGAAAATGGTATCCAAGATAGAATTTAAGATGGTAGGCGTCGTCGATGCGGCCGAGTTGGACCCGACCCTGTTCAATGTCGGACTGTACGGGGACGACCTGAGCCATTTGGAATGGTGTAAGGTCCCGGGCCGGGGGACGCTGAGAGTGGGTGAGCAGGGAGTGACCCTGCTTGCTATCAACAAAGGGCTCGAATTCATTTTCGTTTTCCGGGGAGACTGCGTCGAGGTGATCCTCAATAATAAGGTCGGTCTGTTCCCGTCGTTCGCAATGCTGCCTGCGCAGATTAAGGCTCCGGTGAAAGGGGTGCTTCTGGATCTGGACGGAACGTGTGTCAAAAGCGAAGCGTTCTGGATCGCGGTCATCCTCGAGACGGTCAACCGGATGAGGGGCCGTTTGGGCATGCCGCCGGTCGGTGCGTTCGACCGCTCTGAGCTCCCCCATATCTCGGGACGGACCGTGCCGGAGCACCTGCTCTATTGCATCCAGCATTATTGTCCCCGGGCCGGGCTCGGGGAGTTGCAGGACTTGTATACGGACATAGCCGAGGAGTATATGCAAAAACTGAATGCCGGCGAGTTGGACATCGACGCGTTCGAGCCCGCCGAAGGACTGAAGGAACTTCTGCTGATGCTCAGGGAGAACGATGTCAAAATCGGTATCGTCACCTCGGGACTGTATTATAAAGCGTGGCCCGAATTGAAGCAGGCCATGGATAAACTGGGGCTCGGCGAGCCCAAGGAGTTCTTCGACGCCATACTGACCTCGGGAGCCCTTGCGAAAAAGGGCAGTGCGTGCGGAACGATGGGCAATGCCATTGCCAAGCCGTGGCCCAATATCTATTTCGAAGCGGCGCAGGTCATCGGGTTCACCATGGACGAACGCGAACATTACGTGGGTGTCGGGGATTCCGGTTCGGATGTGGGTTCCCTGCGATTGATGGGTACCCCTTTTATCGGGGTCGCCCATGGAAATATCGAGCAGGGCGGAACCAAATGTATGTGTACGGATTTTGTCGGATCGCTCGCCGAAGTGAAGGATTTACTCGAAAAACAACTGAAAAATTAGAATACCGTGAAAAGAGTTGCATTTAAAATGAAGTTGAATCCGGGCTGCCGGGAGGAGTATATCCGCAGGCACAACGAAGCGTGGCCCGAATTGAAGAAGAAGATAAAAGACAGTGGCGTGAGCGACTATTCGATATTTATCGACGACGAGACCGACACTCTTTTTGCTGTCCAGAAAGTCGAGGGAGAGAGCGGCTCGCAGGATATCGGCGATGAGGAGATCGTTCAGAAATGGTGGAAGTATATGGCCGACATCATGGAGGTGAATCCGGACTGTTCGCCGGTTTCCATTCCGCTGGAGGAGGTTTTTTATTTAAAATAACCCGACGATGAGCAAGACCAAAGTACATGTAGTGTGTCAGACGCACTGGGACCGGGAGCACCGCAGCAATTTTCAGGAGACACGGCTGCTTCTGGTCGAAATGATGGACCGTTTGATGGCGATGTTCGACAACGACCCGGATTTTCATACGTTCATCATCGACGGGCAGACGGTCGTGCTGGAGGATTATCTGGCCATAAAGCCTTATAACCGGGCAAAGATCGAGGAGCTGGTGCGCAACGGGAAACTACAGATCGGCCCTTGGTATACGCTCCCCGACCATACGTCGTCCAACCCCGAGTCGTTGATCCGGAATTTGCTGCTGGGCAAGCAGATGAGTCTCGAATTCGGCAAACGAATGGATATCGGGTATTCGATCTTTTCGTTCGGCCAGATCGGCCAGTTGCCCCAAATCTATAAGAATTTCGGCATAGACGAACTGATATTCTACAAAGGGGCGCCGCTCAATGAGCTGAAATTCAATGAATATTACTGGGAGTCCCCCGACGGGTCCCGGGCCCTGGCCTCCCGGCTGGGTGACTGGTTCAGGTGTAATTTCTTCGTCTATTTCACGGTCCCCGTGATTCTGGGCGGGGATATGAATAAATTCGGGGGTTGGAAGTGCCTGTTCAACGAAAAGCGCAAGCTGACCCTCGGCTGTGACCCCATGTTCGGGTGGCAGCCTGCCGTCGAACTGGAGCCCGATATCCGCATTAGGCGGGAGGAGATTCCCGGGGCGATCGACAATGTGCTGCACACGGTGCGCAACAGCCACAGCAAGAATGTGAAGATAGCCATGGAGGGCATCGATTTTTCGTGCCCCGTGCCCGAGTTGACCGCAGCCATGAAGGCTGCCAACGAGGTCTGCGCCGATGAAGTCGAACTCGTTCAGAGCGATCTGAGACTGTATTTCGACGACTTCAAAAAAGATGTCGACCTGTCCACGCTGGAGGTGCTCAAAGGCGAGATGCGCTATGGTCCTATCGGCAAGATACACAGTGAGACCATCAGCTCCACGACGTTCCTGAAGCAGTTGACCGCCAAGGCTGAAACGATGCTGCTGCACTATATCGAACCTTATGCGGCATTCATGCAGCAGTATGGCTATGCCTATCCGAAAGATATTCTGATGGAGGCATGGCGCAACATCATGAAGGTCGAGGCCCACGACTCCATTCACGGAGCGGGAACCAAGGAGATCGTGTCGAACTCCGTTTATATAATCAATCAGGCGATAGATATCGCGCAGGCCGTCGCCCGCCGCGGGTTTGAAAACGTTATCCGGCAGATCGACACGACATCCGTCGATGCGGACGAGATTCTGCTTACCGTCTTCAATCCGCTGCCGTATACCTACGACGGAGTGATCCGCCTGAAAATCAATCTGCCCCGTGAGGATTATGCCAAGACGCTCACCGTGAAGGATTTTGACGGGAATGTCGTCGACAGTTATATCTACGACCGGTGCGATACCGTTTTAGGGGCCGTGAATCCGGAAAATCGGCCCAAGTCGATTTCCGTGCGGACGTTTACCGCCGACCTCTTCGTAAAGGATATTCCGGCTTTGGGCTACAAGACCCTGCGGGTGGAGCGGAGCAAGAATCCGAATTCGGAGGAGAATCCGTTCGGGGAGCCTTATTTCCCGTACAAAGCGATCGTCTGCCGCGACGGATCGCTCAATAACGGCCGGTTGAAGGTTACGGTCAACCCGGACTGTACGCTTCGCATCGAGGACCTCGAGACGGGGGCATTGCTGGAACGCACGCATATCCTGCGCGATAGCGGGGACGCCGGCAATGTCTGGGTCAATATCGAGCCGTCTTTCAACCAGATACATATCCCGTTGGCCTCGTCGGCCGAGCTGCGCATCCGGGAAAACTCCTCGATACGGGGTTGTGTGGATGTCTGCTACAAACTGCGGCTCCCGATGGGCGTTGAGAAGGATAAAAAGCGGCGCAGTTCCAATTACCGGGAGGTAGACATCGTTTCGACGATATCGCTCGAACGGGACGCCAAGACCCTGAAATTCAGAACTACGGTAAATAACATTGTCGAGGATCACAAACTGTCCGTTCTGTTTCCGACAGGAATCGCCGCGGACAAATCCCACAGTGACGGTTCCTTTGAGATCGTCGAGCGGCCGATCGACTATACGACCGATCGGAACGGCCGTACCGGGGATGAAATCCTGTGCCACCCGATGCAGAAGTTCATCGACATTTCCGACGGCAAACGGGGTGTGGCCCTGATGAGCAAAGGCATTCACGAGTACCGCACCGATGTGATCGACGGGAAATCCGTCGTGGAGCTGACCTTGCTGAGGGCCGTGACGCAGACGTTTCCCATTCACGGGGACGTGTTCATCGAGTTCGATGAGAATCCGGCCCAGTCCCAAGGCGAGCAGACCTTTGAATACGCCTTGAATTTCCATGCCGGAGATTATCTGGAGGGGGATGTCATGAAGACGGCCTATTGCTATGTGGTTCCTCCCGCGGTATACCAGCATGCGCCCGGCACGAACCGTGGCATGCTGCCGCTGTCGCACTCGTTCATCGAGAAATCGAACGATGCCGTGACCCTGCATGCCGTCAAAAAGGAGGAGTGCGGGGACGGTATTATCATCCGGCTGTGCAATCCGTCCCCGAAGATGCAGCGGGAGCGGTTGACCCTGCATCATCGCTGTGACCGGGTCTGGCTGTGCCTTGCCGACGAGCGTGAATTGTCCGAGGTCGGCATAAAGGACGGTATCGTCGAGCTGGATATCGCGCCTTACAAGATCGTGACGATAAAGGTCCGGCCATGCTGAAAGCAACCAAACCTGAACTGACTATGAAATCTCAAAAAACAACTTATTTACTCTTCATCTCCCTTGTTTCGGCAATGGGCGGCTTGTTGTTCGGCTATGACTGGGTGGTCATCGGCGGGGCGAAGCCTTTTTATGAGCCGTTTTTCGGCATTTGCGATTCGCCTGTCCTGCAGGGGTGGGCGATGAGCAGCGCGCTGGTGGGGTGCCTCGTGGGAGCGCTGATCGCCGGTTTTTTCAGCGACCGTTACGGGCGCAAGAAGATGCTCATCATATCCGCTGCCCTATTTCTGGTCTCGGCGGTAGGTACGGGGGCGGTAAATTCGTTTACGCCGTTTATCTTGTATCGAATTCTCGGAGGCTTTGCCATCGGCATCACGTCCAATCTTTCGCCCATGTATATCGCCGAAGTCTCTCCGGCTCGTCTGCGGGGCCGTTTCGTGTCGCTCAACCAGCTTACGATCGTGCTGGGTATCTTGGCGGCGCAGATCGTGAATTGGCTTTTGGCCGAACCGGTGGCTGCCGGGGCGACAATCGCGGATATCCGGAATTCGTGGAACGGGCAGATGGGGTGGAGAATGATGTTCTGGGCGGAGAATATACCCGCCGGGCTCTTTTTCGTGATGGCCTTCCTGATTCCCGAGAGTCCGCGCTGGCTGGCGGTGAAGGGGATGAAGGAGCAGTCGTTCGGCATCATGTCTCGGATCATGGGTGCGGATGAGGCCCGGGCGCAGTATGAAGAGATGGAGCAGGCGATCTCGGCTGACCGCAACCGCTCCTCGTCGCAGAGCCTTGCCCGGATTCTGCATCCGTCGATGCGCCGGGTGCTGATGATCGGCATCGTGCTCGCCGTTTTCCAGCAATGGTGCGGCATCAACGTGATATTCAACTATGCGCAGGAGATATTCTCATCGGCGGGATACGGTGTATCCGATATCCTGATGAATATCGTCATTACCGGTGTCACCAATGTCGTGTTTACCTTCGTGGCGATATTTCTGGTCGACAAATTGGGACGCCGGCCGCTGTTGCTGATCGGTGCCGGCGGACTGGCGCTGATCTATATCATGATGGCCGTTGTATACTATTTCCAGATCACCGGTGTCGTATTGCTCGTGGTCGTCGTGATGGCCATTGCCTGCTATGCCATGTCCCTCGCTCCCGTGATGTGGGTCGTGGTGTCCGAGATATTTCCCAATGCGGTGCGCGGAGTGGCCATGTCGATAGCCACGTTTGCGCTGTGGGCGGCCTGCTTCGTCCTGACCTACACGTTCCCGTTGCTGAACAGCGCGCTGGGTGCTGCCGGAACATTCGCCATATACGGGCTGATCTGTCTGGGAGGCTTCCTGTTCATAGGCCGCTATGTTCCCGAGACGAAGAACAAATCATTGGAAGAGATCGAAAAAGAGTTGGTAAAATAGTAACTGTAAAATATGAAAGTCAAAGTTTGGCAGGAGGATATCATCATCCCCACTTATGAGGTAGGAAAACCGGAAAAGAATCCGATGTTCCTCGAAAAGCGCGTTTATCAGGGCAGCAGCGGCGTGGTCTATCCCTATCCCGTTATCGAGAAGATCGCGGACGAAGCGGTGGATAAAAGCTATAAGGCGCTGTGGCTCGAGAATGAATATGTGAAAATCATGATCCTTCCGGAGCTCGGAGGCCGGGTGCAGATGGCCTATGACAAAATCAAAGAACGCCATTTTGTCTATTACAATCACGTCATCAAGCCGGCTTTGGTCGGTTTGGCTGGGCCGTGGATCTCGGGAGGCATCGAGTTCAACTGGCCGCAGCACCACCGTCCCAGCACCTATACCCCGATCGACTGGGCCATTGAGGAGCTGGAGGACGGCGGCGCGACCGTGTGGGTCAATGAGCGCGAGCGGATGTTCCATCAGCGGGGTGCGGCCGGATTTACGCTTCGCCCCGGGAAAGCCTACTTGGAGATTCAGGGCCGGTTGTATAATCCGACCCCGGTCCCCCAAACGTTCCTGTGGTGGGCCAATCCGGCTGTGGCCGTCAATGACGATTACCAGAGCGTCTTCCCGTCGGATGTCAACGCCGTATTCGACCACGGCAAGCGGGACGTGTCGAGTTTCCCGATAGCCACCGGAGTCTATTACAAAATGGACTATTCCCCGGGAACCGATATTTCGCGGTATAAAAATATCCCCGTGCCGACCTCCTATATGGCGATCCAGTCGAAATACGATTTCGTCGGGGGTTACGAGAACGATACCCGTGCCGGGTTGCTGCACGTCGCCAACCACAACATCTCGCCCGGCAAGAAACAGTGGACATGGGGCTGCGGCGATTTCGGCGTCGCGTGGGACCGGAACCTGACCGATGCCGACGGCCCGTATATTGAGTTGATGACGGGTGTCTATACCGACAATCAGCCCGACTTCACTTGGCTGCAGCCTTATGAGGAGAAGCGCTTTACGCAGTATTTCATGCCGTACCGCGAACTCGGCGTCGTTAAGAATGCCAATGAGGACCTGTTGCTCAACCTCGAAGCCGAGAATGGCAAAGCGACCATTAAGGTATTTGCGACGTCCAGACAAAACGGGGTAAATATCGTACTGAAAAATGGCGCGAAGGTCTATTACGATGAAGTGAAGAATCTTTCCGTAGAAGACGTTTTTATCAGGGAGGTTGATGTCGAGGGAACCACGATAGAAGATCTCGAGATCGCGCTTTACAAGGACGGTCGCCGGGTGCTGAGCTGGAAATACGAACCCGTAAGCAGTGAAATTCCCGACCCTGCGGTTGCTGCAAAGGATCCTAAGGATATCGCTACTTGCGAAGAGTTGTTTATGACGGGTCTTCATATTGAACAGTATCGCCACGCCACTTATAATCCGACGGATTACTACTTGGAGGCGATAAGGCGCGACCCGATGGATATTCGCAACAATAATGCAATGGGCTTATGGCTGTTGCGCAGAGGCCGGTTCGCGGAAGCCGAATCCTATCTGCGCGCGGCTGTCAAGCGCCAGTTGGAGCGCAATCCGAATCCTTACGACGGAGAACCCTTGTACAATCTGGGACTGTCCCTGAAATTTCAGGGCAGACTCGATGAAGCCTATAAGAATTTCTATAAAGCCTGCTGGAACTCGGCGTGGCAGGATAGCGGTTATTTCTCATTGGCGCAGATATCCTGCATTAGGGGCAATTTCGACGATGCCCTCGACGAGATCAACAAGTCGCTCAACCGAAACGGTTCGAATATGCTGGGGCTCCACCTGAAAGCGGTCATTTTGCGCAAGTTGGGCAGAACGGACGAGGCCCTTCAAGTTATCGGATCGACCCTGCAGGACGAGAAATTCAATTTCGGGGCCCTTTATGAGAAATACCTGCATTCGGGCAAGCCTGCCGATAAGCAGGCGTTCATCGAAATCATGCGTCTGGATTCCCACAACTATTGTGAATTGGCGCTCGATTATCTCAACGCAGGCATGAACCGGGAGTGCATCGACATACTCCGAACGGCAACGGAGGTTTGTGAGCAAATCTCTCCCATGGTCTATTATTACATGGGCTATGCGGGAGATGGCAGTGCCTTCGCGAAAGGTGCCGCCGCCAATCCCGATTATTGCTTCCCGAATCGCCTCGAAGCGATTCTTGCGCTGCAAAAAGCCATTGAGGTCAACCCGCAGGATGCCAAGGCATATTATTATCTCGGGAACCTCTGGTATGACAAGCGTCAGCACGACATGGCCATTGCATGCTGGGAGCATTCGGTGCGTATCGACAAGACGTTCCCGACAGCCATGCGCAATCTGGCGCTGGGATATTTCAATAAGCTGGGGCGGACGGAGCAGGCATTGCATCTGCTGGAGGAGGCGTTCGCTGCCGACCCGACGGATACACGCATCCTGATGGAACTCGATCAGCTCTACAAACGGCTGCAGAAGCCGCACGCGGAGCGCAAGGCTTTTCTGGATAAATACTTCGAGCAGGTCGGTCTGCGCGACGATCTCTATTTGGAGTATGCGACACTTCTCAATCAGCTCGGGGAGTACCGGAAAGCCAAGGATATGATCGACAGCCGGAAATTCCATCCTTGGGAGGGCGGCGAAGGCAAGGTGCCGGCGCAATATCAAATAGCCCGTGTGGAACTTGCCAAGCTGGCGCTCGCCGACAAGCGGTTCGATGAAGCCATCGGCCTCCTGAAAGCGTGTTACGATTATCCCCACAATCTGGGTGAGGGAAAGCTGCGCGGGGCTCAGGAGAACGATTTCAACTATTGGATGGGCTGTGCGTTTGAGGGCAAAGGCATGGCTGACGAGGCGAAGCGCTGTTTCTCGCTTGCGAGCGAGGGCCTGAGCGAACCCTGCGATGCCATGTATTACAACGACCAGAAGCCGGACAAAATTTTCTATCAGGGTTTGGCATGGCTGAAACTCGGCGATAAAAAGGAGGCCGGGCGCCGTTTCGACCGCCTGATCGAATATGGCAGGGAGAATCTGGACAATGATGTCAAGATCGACTATTTTGCGGTTTCGTTACCCGATCTGCTGATCTGGGAGGACGACCTGAACCGGCGGAATAAGATACATTGCCACTATATGATGGGATTGGGATATTTGGGACGTGGCGATCGCGAAAATGCCGAAAAGCATCTTAAGGCTGCACAGGCCATGGATATCAACCATCAGGGCGTACAGTGTCATACGGCCATGATAGCGTAGGCGGTATCGCTTTTTTGAGGGATCAAAGGCTTGAGTACATAGTGAGTATCTCAAGCCTTTGGTATTATGTGTTTGAGTTTTTCTGATAGCCGAACAATTAGCTGTATCTTGTGGAGTGAGGTTGTATGGACGAGGTACGCTTCGTCCTTCGGGAGGGGCCTTATGGACCCGGAGGGAACGTATGCAAGATACTGGCAACCCGCTGGACCACTTATTACAAGGAATAGCGATGAAACCGACATGCATATTTCTTTTCCTCGCAATGCTTTCCGGGGCTCCGGTCTTTGCGCTCCGGAGCATCCGCTTGACTATGTGAACATGATGGTCGGCACGACGGGGAAACACCGCACCGAATACGGCGGTACCACCCCGGCCGTCAGTACACCGTTCGGCATGACGTAATGGTGCGCCGCCACCCGCCGGACCGCTCGAGTTCCTGCCGCTCAAAGGTGATATGCGATATCTATTACTGCAAAAACCCGGAACGTCTGACGTTTCGGGTTTTTACATGTTATGTTTTTTTAAGAATGGTAGCGCAAAGATGGATATGATTACTAACGTTTCGTCGCCCCTAAAAGAGGCTTCTTAAGCCCCCCCCCTTAGAACGGGAGATCGTCGACCTGCGCGGGCGAGGATGCGTAGGAGGGTTCCTCGGCGATGGGCGGCATGTCGGGCATCGGGGCACCTGCTCCTGCCGTCTCCTGCTTAGGCTGCAGACGCCATGCGCGGATGTCGGTGTACCAGCGGCCGTTGTACTCGCGCGACTCGATGTTTACCGAGACGTTGTAGGTAGCACCTTCCTGCAGACGGGCCACGTCTTCGGGCTTGTTGAAGAACGTCACGCAGATTTTGCGGGCGAACGAACCTTCGTTCATCTCAAAAACCACGTCCTGACGCTGCCACTCGCCGCGTGCCGACGTCCCTTTTGTCACGGGCATTATTTTGTAAACAGTTCCTTCGAATTCCATATACGTTTGATTTATTTTTCCGGGAGCAAAGTTAGCAATTTTTCGGGACTTTGGGAACCTGTCCTGCGGAAAAGTTTCGGGGTTATCATTCCTCCAGCGTGACGGTCTGTCCGGCGAGACGGCTTCGTTCGGCCTCGAAGCAGATGCGGTGGCTTTCGACCGAGTTGGCGATAGCCGTGCGGAAACGGTGTTCCCGGCGGCTGAGCGTATCGACGAAATCCTCGATCAGCCGGAGGTCCGACCCGGCGTGGAACGGTTTATCAAGCATATCCGAGAAATCGTATACGCGCTCTTCGCCGCCGCGGAATTTTCGGACGC
>X355_Hoffmanns_Two_toed_Sloth__coassemble_1820_pt1 | contig 134956 bp, 121 predicted proteins | sample X355_Hoffmanns_Two_toed_Sloth__metabat2_high_PE_009 | metagenome-assembled genome bin X355_Hoffmanns_Two_toed_Sloth | reverse complement strand
AAACCTATCCCGTGTATAAGATGGAAATTTCCAACACGTCGCACCCGTTCTACACCGGTAAGATGAAGTTGGTTGACACCGCCGGTCGCGTCGATAAGTTTATGAGCCGCTACGCAAAACGCTACGATAAGAAGGGCGCAAAGTAATCACGCTGCGCATCTTGATCCCAAAACGGGCCGTAACCGAGAGTTGCGGCCCGTTGTTTTTTGCCGACCGGCGGGCGTACGGAGAAAAATTTGAGGTTAGCGGCCGGAGAGGTGAACAACCTGCTGATTTTTACCATATATTTGCAGTACAGGCGAACAAGATTTTAAATCTTATCGAAATTATGAAAAACTGCATGAAACATATTGCATTCGCTGCGGCGCTGGGCGTCGTGGCAGCCCTTACGTCGTGCGTAAGCCGGCAGGTCGTCGTCGAGGCCGAGAGCCAGCGGGATTCGCTGGCGACGGTCGTCAGTGAGAAGGATTCGCTCATCAACGCCGTCTTTGCCGACATCAATGCCATTTCGGAGAACCTTGCGCTGATCAAGTCGCGCGAAAACCTCATCTCCGTGGCCGGGGAGGCCGAGGGCGGGCGCCGTCCCGTCCAAGAGATCAACAACGACATCGCCGCCATCGACCGGCTGCTGCAGGAGAATAAATCGAAGATCGCTTCGCTGCAGCGTTCGGCAGCCCTGCTGCGCAAGGCCAACCTGCGCATCGACGGGCTGGAGAAGATGATAGCCGACATGAACACGCAGCTCGCGGAGAAGTCGGGCGAGGTGGAGCAGTTGCGCGAAAACCTGGCGCAGATGGGCATCAAGGTCGAGAACCTTTCCCAGGAGGTGGCCGTCCGGAGTGCCGAGGTCGAGAACCTCAGCGGCGAGAAGATCGAGTTGCAGAATCAGCTCAATACGGTCTATTACATCGTGGGGCCCGAGAAGGAGCTTCGTGACGCGCAGATTATCAACAAACAGGGATTCATCGGCCGCACGCTGACGGTGGGGAAGAACGGCAATCTGGACAGTTTCACATCGGCCGATTCGCGCCTGCTGTCGGAAATCCCCGTCGGACAGAAAAAAGCCGTTGTCGTCACACCGCATCCCGAGGATTCGTACCAGCTGGTGACCGGTGCCGACAAGGTCGTTGAGAAATTGCTCATCACCGATCCCGTGCGCTTTTGGGAATCGTCGAAAGTGCTGATAATAAGTTACAAATAAGCCTCTCGGGGCCTCTTTGCAACCTCTTTTGGAGTCCCTGCCGACGACGGCGGGGATTTTTTTTGCCATTCGCCGCGCCCGCAGGCTTGCCGTTCCGATTTTTTTTGTACTTTTGTTCCAAATATCATATTGGTTACTAAATTATGGATTATCAACCCCAACCGCAGTTTGTGGAGTCGTCACTGAAAGAGAGCTGTACTGCGGATTGTAGTAGTTGTCCCACATTTCCTGCGCCGTTTCGCCGTATCGGCGACTCGACCTACTGCCGGTTTTCGCAGTTGACCTTTGCGGCGGGAGAGGGTGTGTCCTTTCCGGCGGACCGCATGGTGCGTATCCTTTTCATCATGTCGGGATCGCTCAAACTGGAGCACGGCACCGATACGGTGCGGCTGGTCACCTCGAAGCAATGCGTGTGCCTTGCCCGTAACGAGAATTTTTCGGCCACCGCTCAGGATGACGAGACTCATGTGGTCGTATTGTCGCTCATCCACCGGATCGAGTTCTGCGAGCAGGATATTTTCGACAAGGTGATGCCTTACGATTCGGTGATCCCGACCGAATGTGTTCCGACACTTTCGATGCACCCCTCCATCGAGCACCTCCTGGGTTCCTTTTTCACCATCCGGCAGATGTTCAACTGCGTCCGGTTCCACCGGATGAAGGCCACGGAGCTCTTTATGATGATCAAGGTGCTCTACACGCCGACCGAGCATGCCTATTTCTTCCAGTCGATGATTCAGCCGCAGGACAATTTCCGCGTCTTTGTCTGCAACAACTACGACAAGGCGCAGGGAGTGGCCGAACTGGCTTCGCTGGCGGGCATGAGCCTTTCGGTCTTCAAACGCCGCTTCGCCGAGCATTTCAACGACAGCGTCTACCACTGGATGATGCGGCAGAAGGCCCTCAAGGTTTTTTCTGACATCCGTGACGGTGAGGACAGCACCAAGGCCCTGATGAACAAGTACGGATTCCGCCACTACACGCAGTTCAGCCGTTTCTGTAAGAATTACCTGCAGGCGACGCCCGCCCAGCTGATCGCTTCGATCAAAAAGAAATAGGTTCCGGCCTGTGTCGGATCGGAGGAGGCTTCCCGGTGCGGGAGGCCTCTTGTGTTTTTACCGTTCCGACACATAGACGTTCAGGTCGATCCACTCTCCATCGGTGAGCTCCTCGCCCCGCGGTTCCACATGGCTGAGCCGGAATCCGAGCCGTTGGGGAATGCGGTTGCTCGGCAGGTTGCCCACGCCGCAGCGGATTTCGATGCGCCGCATGCCCATCTGCGCGAAGGCCGTGTCGCAGAGCGCCCGCACGGCGGCTGTCATGATTCCTTTGCCCTGCTGCTCCTCGCGGAGCCAGTAGCCGATCTCGATGCTGTGTTTTTCGGCATCGGCCGATTTGAATCCGATCAGTCCGGCAAAGGTTCTGCCGTCGCGGATCGTGTAGACCGGGTTGGCCGTGTCAGTGAGCATGCCGGCTACTACGGCTTCGCTCTGTTCGATGCGGTGGGTCTCGGCGACGAAGGGAAGCCAGCGGCCGAGGTGCCGGCGCTGGGTGTCGATGGAGTGGAAGATGTCCGCGGCGTCTTCGGGGCGGAGCCGCCGGAGTGCGTAAGAGCCGAAAAGGGGGATCGTATCCATGTCGTGCAAGGTTTCTGGTGAATAAACGGGGCGTTCCGAGACCAAAGATACGAGTAAGCGAGGGCAATGTCAAATTTATTTGAGCATTGCCGAGCGGAAGTATCTAAGGCAAAGCCAAAGATACGAGTAAGCGAGGGCAATGTCAAATTTATTTGAACATTGCCGAGTAGAAGTATCTAAGGCAAAGCCAAAGATACGAAATTCCGCGTATATTAAAAATAGGTGTGCCGGGTCCGGAAATGGGCCGTCCGGAAAGGGCGCGGATGCCGGTCGGGCCGGCGGATGATATAGTTGGCCGCGAAAGACGATATTTTTTCGGGAAGCTGTTGTGTTATCCAAAACTTTTCCTATCTTTGCACCCGATTTCGCCCGTGAACCAACGGCGTCCGGGCGCGGTTCTTTGAGAAGAGTTAAAAAGTAGAAAATTTATCCGGATTTATTTGGCCGATAAATTTTTTATGCCTACTTTTGCAATCCAAAACGGTGAATACTGCCGATGTAGCTCAGTTGGCCAGAGCAGCTGATTTGTAATCAGCTGGTCGGGGGTTCGAATCCCTCCATCGGCTCGGAAAGCCGACGTGAGGAGGAGCTAAAAAGACCCTGCCGAAGGCAGCAGTCGAAAAAGAGTTTGACGGTCAAACTTGTTTGAAACGACAAACTGTTTTGAGGCTGGGAGTTCCGAAGGAACGAGGGCTTTTTACGACGACGAGCGGCGGTAGAACGAAAGCCTCCCCGAAACGGGATCGGCGAAATGGAACGAGGCGTAAGCCGAGTGAAATGAGCCAATTCTCACGGGAGAAAAGCAAAACAAGGGAAGTTACCAGAGTGGCCAAATGGGGCAGACTGTAAATCTGCTGGCTTACGCCTTCGGTGGTTCGAATCCATCACTTCCCACAAGAGAAGAGTGCCGGTTGGAGTTGCAAGGTCCTGAACGTCGACGCGAGTCGGCGCAAGGGGAAGGATGACTCTGATACGGTCTGTTTTTGCGGAAGTAGCTCAGTTGATAGAGCATTAGCCTTCCAAGCTAAGGGTCGCGAGTTTGAGCCTCGTCTTCCGCTCCACTACGCAGCAGCGTGTGATGCGAACGCCTCCGTTGAACGATGGGGAGTTTGCGTCGCCCGCTTGTTCTGCGAAATGAATTTTAAAACTTTAGGACAATTTTTAACAATACTTTAAATACTTAATACTATGGCAAAAGAAAAATTCGACCGGTCGAAACCGCACGTAAACATCGGTACCATCGGTCACGTTGACCACGGTAAGACTACCCTTACCGCAGCTATCACGACCGTTCTGGCTAAGAACGGCCTGTCGGAGCTCCGTTCGTTCGACTCGATCGACAACGCTCCCGAGGAGAAAGAGCGTGGTATCACGATCAACACCTCGCACGTTGAGTACCAGACTGCCAACCGCCACTACGCGCACGTAGACTGCCCGGGCCACGCCGACTATGTGAAGAACATGGTTACGGGTGCCGCTCAGATGGACGGTGCCATCCTGGTCGTTGCCGCTACCGACGGTCCGATGCCCCAGACCAACGAGCACGTACTGCTCGCCCGTCAGGTGAACGTGCCGAAGATCGTTGTTTTCCTGAACAAGTGCGACATGGTGGACGACCCCGAAATGCTCGACCTCGTCGAGATGGAGGTTCGCGACCTGCTGTCGAAATATGAGTACGATGGCGACAACGCTCCCATCATCCGTGGTTCCGCACTCGGCGGCCTGAACGGCGAGCCGAAGTGGGAGGAGAAGATCATGGAGCTGATGAACGCTGTCGACGAGTACATTCCTATTCCCCCGCGCGAGAATGAGAAGCCGTTCCTGATGCCTGTCGAGGACGTGTTCTCGATCACCGGCCGCGGTACCGTGGTAACGGGCCGTATCGAGACCGGTATCATCCACGTAGGTGATCCCGTCGAGATCGTAGGTCTCGAGGAGAAGACCCTCACGTCGACCTGTACGGGTGTCGAGATGTTCCGCAAGCTGCTCGATGAGGGCGAGGCCGGCGACAACGTAGGTCTGCTGCTCCGCGGTATCGACAAGAAGGACGTTAAGCGCGGTATGGTAGTCGCTAAACCCGGCTCGATCACCCCGCACACCGAGTTCGAGGCTGAGGTCTACATCCTGAAGAAAGAGGAGGGTGGCCGTCACACGCCGTTCCACAACAACTATCGTCCCCAGTTCTATCTGCGTACGATGGACGTAACGGGTGAGGTTCACCTGCCCGCAGGTGTCGACATGGTTATGCCGGGCGACCACGTAACCATCACCGTGAAGCTGATCTACCCCGTAGCTATCAACGAAGGTCTGCGTTTCGCAATCCGCGAGGGTGGCCGTACGGTAGGTGCAGGTCAGATCCTGAAGGTTATCAAATAAATGACCCGATAGAGAAGCGGTCCCCGTACCGCTTCTCATTTTAGGAGCATAGTTCAAGGGTAGAATAGCGGTCTCCAAAACCGTTGATGGGAGTTCGAATCTCTCTGCTCCTGCCAAAATAAAGGAAGAAGATATGTTGAATTACATTAAAGAATCCTACAACGAGCTTGTAAACAAGGTGACGTGGCCCACGTTCCCGCAGCTCCAGAACTCGACGATCGTCGTGATGGTGGCTTCGGCCATTTTTGCCGTTGTCGTACTGGCGATGGACCTGACGTTCGAGAACATGATGGCCGTCATCTACAAGACCCTGGGTAATCTCGGTCGTTAATTTCTGCTGAAACGATGAGCGAGATTAAGAAACAGTGGTATGTTGTCCGTGCCATTGGTGGCAAGGAGGCGAAGGTTAAAGAGTATATCGAAGCCGAAATTCGCCACAACCACCTCGAGGACTACATCTCCCAGGTGCTGATTCCTACCGAAAAAGTCTATACCATCCGCAACGGTAAGAAAGTCTCGAAAGAGAAGGTCTCTTATCCGGGTTACGTGTTGGTGGAGGCCGCTTTCGTAGGCCAGATTCCGATTATAATTCGTAATACTCCCAATGTGCTGGGCTTCTTGGGCGACACCAAAGAGGACAGCCGCAAGATGAATGCCACGCCCCTGCGTCCGCAGGAGGTAGCGCGTATCCTGGGCCGCGTCGACGAGATGAACGCGCAGGAGGAGGAGAACGAAATACCATTCTTTGTCGGCGAGACCGTAAAAGTTACGGACGGTCCTTTCTCGAGCTTCCAAGGTACTATCGAGGCAGTCGACAACGAGCGCAAGAAACTCACGGTATCGGTGAAGATATTCGGGCGCAAGACTCCTATGGAGTTGGGTTTCACTCAAGTAGAAAAAGAATAATTAACCAAGGAAAACTATGGCAAAAGAGGTTGCTGCATTTATTAAATTGCAGATCAAAGGTGGTGCCGCCAATCCTTCGCCCCCGGTTGGTCCCGCATTGGGTTCTAAGGGAGTCAATATCATGGACTTCTGCAAGCAGTTCAATGCACGTACACAGGACAAGGCGGGAAAGGTTCTTCCGGTCATCATCACGGTTTACAGCGACAAATCGTTTGATTTCGTTGTAAAACAGCCGCCCGTAGCCGTTCAGCTCAAGGAAGCAGCCAAAGTGCAGAAAGGTTCCGCTCAGCCCAACCGCGACAAGGTGGGACAGGTGACGTGGGATCAGGTTCGCGAGATCGCTCAGGACAAGATGCCTGACATGAACTGCTTTACGCTGGAGGCCGCGATGCGCATGGTTGCCGGTACTGCCCGCAGTATGGGTATCAATGTCGTCGGAGAATTTCCTAATATGTAATTGCGAAGAAGATGAGTAAGTTGACAAAAAATCAAAAGATCGCCTACGCTAAGGTGGAAGCCGGTAAGGCTTACAAGCTCTCGGAGGCTGCCGCTCTTCTGAAGGAAATTACGTTCACGAAATTCGACGCTTCGGTGGATATCGACGTGCGTTTGGGCGTAGACCCGCGCAAGGCGAACCAGATGGTCCGCGGCGTGGTGACGCTGCCCCACGGAACCGGCAAAACGGTGCGTGTGCTGGTGCTCTGTACTCCCGAGAAGGAGGCCGAGGCACAGGCCGCAGGCGCCGACTATGTAGGTCTGGACGAGTATGTTGACAAGATCAAGGCCGGCTGGACCGACGTTGACGTGATCATCTGTACTCCCAATGTGATGGGTAAGGTCGGTGCGCTGGGCCGTATTCTGGGTCCCCGCGGCCTGATGCCGAACCCCAAGACCGGTACGGTGACGATGGAAGTCGGCAAAGCCGTAAGCGAGGTGAAGGCCGGTAAGATCGACTTCAAGGTCGACAAGTTCGGTATCATCCACACGACGGTGGGCAAGGTGTCGTTCTCGGCAGATCAGATCGTGGAAAACGCGAAAGAGGTGCTGAATATGATCATCAAGCTCAAACCGGCTGCTGCCAAAGGTTCTTATGTGAAGAGTATCTATCTCTCGACCACCATGAGCCCCGGCGTGCAGATTGATTCCAAATCAGTAGAAACCAAATAAGAAGGAGGAGAGAAGAGATGACTAAGGAAGAAAAACTGGTTGTAATTAACAACCTCGCCGAGCAGCTCCAGGCTTATCCTCACTTCTACATCGCCGACATCGAGTCGCTGAACGCCGAGCAGACCGCTGCCCTGCGCCGCAAGTGCTTCGAGAGCGATGTGAAACTGGTGGTGGCCAAGAACACCCTTCTGGGCAAAGCCCTCGAGAAGGTGGAGAAGGCCGATGCTGAGCTGGTAAAAGTATTGGAGGGTCCTACCTCTGTTATGTTCACCCATGTTGCGAAGGCTCCCGCTGTGCTTATCAAGGAGTTCCGCAAGAAATCGGACAAACCCGTCCTGAAAGCGGCTTTCGCCGAAGGATGCGTTTACGTGGGCGACAATCAGCTGGACGCTCTGTGTAACATCAAGTCGAAGGAGGAGCTTATCGGCGATATCATCGCTCTGCTGCAGTCCCCGGCGAAGAATGTTATCTCTGCATTGCAGGCTAATGCAGGCCAAAAGATTGCGGGCATCGTGAAGACGCTCGAATCGAGAAACAATTAATTTCACAAACAAGAATCAAAAACAAATTAATAAGCTTACAACTATGGCAGACGTAAAGAAACTTGCTGAAGAACTGGTTAACCTGAAGGTTACCGAGGTAAACGAACTCGCTCAGATCCTCAAGGAGGAGTATGGCATTGAGCCGGCTGCTGCCGCTGTTGCCGTTGCAGCTCCCGCTGCAGGCGCAGGCGAGGCTGCCGTTGCCGAGAAATCGACGTTCGACGTGATCCTGAAGACCGCCGGCCAGGCCAAGCTCCAGGTTATCAAGGTCGTGAAGGACATCGCAGGCCTTTCGCTGGGCGACGCCAAGGCTCTCGTTGACGGTGCTCCCAAGGCTGTTAAAGAGGGTATCTCCAAAGAGGAGGCTGAGTCGATCAAGGGCCAGCTCGAGGAGGCAGGTGCAGAAGTTGAGCTCAAGTAGCATTGCTGCTTAAGTCTCAGCAGACAATCAGGTATAGGGCTAACCGGAGGTGTTAGCTCTATGCCTTTTCTTGGTCTAAAGACTGGAAGTGCCGATCAGGAGCTGTGTCCGGTTTTTGGAAGAAAATGCTCCCGGGGCGAAGGACGCCTGAATACGGGGGCATTGGCGGGATAGAAGGCCCGCAATTTTGGGGAGCGTAACCCATTACACTTCAACTAATTTGGATTTTACGATGTCCGCAGCAAAAACACAACAGAGAATTAGCTTTTCGACAGTTAAGAACCGGGTTCCCTATCCGGATCTGCTGGAGGTACAGCTTAAATCATTCCGGGACTTTTTCCAGATGGATACTACGGCTGAAAACCGTAAGAACGAGGGCCTGTACAAGGTCTTCCAGGAAAATTTCCCCATCACGGATACCCGGAACAACTTCGTTCTGGAGTTCATCGACTATTATATCGACCCGCCCCGCTACTCGATCGAGGAGTGCCTGGAGCGCGGTCTGACGTACAGCGTTCCGCTGAAAGCCAAACTGAAACTTTATTGCACGGACGACGAGCATGAAGATTTCGGCGTGGTCGTTCAGGACGTTTATTTCGGTACGATCCCCTATATGACCGAGCGCGGAACGTTCGTCATCAACGGCGCGGAGCGTGTTATCGTGTCCCAGCTGCATCGTTCGCCGGGCGTGTTCTTCGGACAGAGCATGCACACCAACGGCACCAAGTTATACTCGGCGCGAATCATTCCGTTCAAGGGTTCGTGGATCGAGTTCGCTACGGACATCAACAACGTGATGTACGCCTACATCGACCGTAAGAAGAAGCTGCCCGTCACCACGCTGCTGCGTGCCATCGGTTACGAGGCGGACCAGCAGATTCTCGAGATCTTCGACCTGGCGGACGAGGTGAAGGTCAACAAGGCCAACCTGAAGAAGGCCGTAGGCCGCAAACTGGCTGCGAGGGTGCTCTCGACATGGGTCGAGGACTTCGTGGACGAGGATACGGGCGAGGTGGTTTCCATCGAACGAAACAACGTCATCGTGGACCGCGAAACGGTCCTCGAGGAAGAGCATGTCGAGCAAATTCTCGAGAGTGGCGCCAAGACGATCCTCCTGCACAAGGAGAATCTTTCGGGCATCGATTTCTCGATCATCTATAACACGCTGCAGAAGGACCCCTGCAATTCCGAGAAGGAGGCCGTGGTCTATATCTACAGGCAGCTGCGTGCTTCGGAGCCGCCCGATGAGGCTACGGCTCGCGACGTCATCGAGAAGCTTTTCTTCTCGGACAAACGCTACGACCTGGGCGACGTGGGCCGTTACCGCATCAACAAGAAGCTGGACCTGGACATCGACCCGGCTATCCGTACGCTGACGCGCGAGGACATCATCGCCATCATCAAATACCTGATTCAGCTGATTAACTCGAAGGCCGACGTCGACGACATCGACCACCTGTCGAACCGCCGTGTCCGCACGGTGGGCGAGCAGCTGTCGAATCAGTTCTCGGTAGGTTTCGTGCGCATGGCGCGTACGATCCGCGAGCGCATGAACGTGCGTGACAACGAGGTGTTCACGCCGGTGGACCTGATCAACGCCAAGACCCTTTCGTCGGTGATCAACTCGTTCTTCGGCACCTCGCAGCTCTCGCAGTTCATGGACCAGATCAACCCGCTGGCCGAGATCACGCACAAGCGCCGTCTGTCGGCCCTCGGCCCCGGCGGTCTGTCGCGTGACCGTGCCGGTTTCGAGGTGCGAGACGTGCACTACACGCACTACGGACGCCTCTGCCCGATCGAGTCGCCGGAAGGCCCGAACATCGGTCTGATCTCGTCGCTGTGCGTCTATGCGAAGATCTCCCCGATGGGATTCATCGAGACGCCGTACCGCCGTGTCGAGAACGGCAAGGTGGACATGGACAATTCGCACATCCACTACTACTCGGCCGAAGAGGAGGAGGATCTGGTTGCCGCGCAGGCCAACACCCCGATCGACGGGGAGGGCAATTTCCTGGAGCCCGACCGCATCAAGGCGCGTGAAGGCGCCGATTTCCCGGTGGTTACGGCCAGCGAGGTGGACCTGATGGACGTGGCTCCGAACCAGATCGCCTCGATCGCCGCGAGCCTCATTCCGTTCCTCGAGCACGACGACGCCAACCGTGCGCTGATGGGCTCGAACATGATGCGCCAGGCCGTGCCCCTGGTGACCTCGGAAGCCCCGATCGTCGGCACGGGTATCGAGAAGGACATGATTACCGACAGCCGCATCCAGATTGTGGCTGAGGGCGACGGCGAGGTGACTTTCGCCGACGCGACGAAGATACAGATCAGGTACGAGCGCACGGAGGACGAGATTCTCGCTTCGTTCGCTCCCGAAATCACGACCTACGAACTGCCGCGCTACCGCCGGACGAACCAGAACACCTCGGTGACGTTGAAACCTGCGGTGCTGACGGGCGACAAGGTCGTGAAGGGTCAGATCCTGACCGAGGGTTACTCGACGCAGCACGGCGAGCTGGCCCTGGGCCGCAACCTGAAGGTGGCGTTCATGCCCTGGAAGGGATACAATTTCGAGGACGCCATCGTGATTTCGGAGCGTATCCAGCGCGAGGACATCTTCACCTCGGTGCATGTCGACGAGTACATCATGGAGGTTCGCGACACCAAACGCGGTGTCGAGGAACTCACGTCGGATATTCCCAACGTTTCGGAGGACGCCACGAAGGACCTCGACGCCAACGGTATCGTTCGTATCGGCGCCAACATCCACCCGGGCGACATTCTGATCGGTAAGATCACCCCGAAGGGCGAGAGCGATCCTTCGCCCGAGGAGAAGCTGCTCCGCGCGATCTTCGGCGACAAGGCCGGCGACGTGAAGGACGCTTCGCTGAAGGCCCAGCCGTCGCTGCACGGTGTGGTGATCGACACCAAGCTCTACAGCCGCGCCAACAAGGAGGGCAAGAAGGGCAAGAGTGCCGAGAAGGCGCAGCTGGACAAGCTCGACGAGAAATTCGCAGCCGAAATTTCGGAGCTCACGAAGCGTCTGGTTTCGAAGCTGTGGACCCTGCTCCAGGGCAAGACTGCGACGGGTGTGACCGACTATTTCGGCGTGGAGCTGTATCCCGCGGGTACGAAATTCTCGCAGAAGATGCTGGAGGAGATCGCCCGCAAATCGACGGACGAAAAGACCGGCGTGGTGATGGGGTATCTCAACCTCGGTTCATGCAACTGGACGGGCGACGCCCACACCGATGCGCTGATCGAGGCAACGATCAACAACTACACCATCGAGTGGAAGAAGGCCGACGCCGCCATCAAGCGTGAGAAATACAACATCACCAACGGCGACGAGCTCCCGCAGACGGGCGTCATCCAGATGGCCAAGGTCTACATCGCTAAGAAGCGTAAGCTGAAGGTGGGTGACAAGATGGCCGGACGTCACGGTAACAAGGGTATCGTGGCGCGTATCGTGCGCGACGAGGATATGCCTTTCCTCGAGGACGGCACCATCGTCGACATCTGCCTGAACCCGCTGGGTGTGCCTTCGCGAATGAACCTCGGCCAGATTTACGAGACCGTCCTGGGATGGGCCGGCCGCGAGCTGGGGCTGAAGTTCGCAACGCCGATTTTCGACGGCGCTTCGCTCGACCAGATCAATGAGTACACGGCGCAGGCGGGCATTCCGCACAGCGGCCGCACGTATCTCTACGACGGCGGCACGGGCGAGATGTTCGACCAGCCGGCCACGGTGGGCGTGATCTACATGCTCAAGCTGGGCCACATGATCGACGACAAGATGCACGCGCGTTCGATCGGTCCCTACTCGCTCATCACCCAGCAGCCGCTCGGCGGTAAGGCGCAGTTCGGCGGTCAGCGTTTCGGTGAGATGGAGGTTTGGGCGCTCGAAGGTTTCGGCGCCGCCAACATCCTGCAGGAGATTCTGACCATCAAGTCCGACGACGTGATGGGCCGCGCCAAGGCGTACGAGGCCATCGTCAAGGGCGAGAACCTGCCCAAGCCGGGTATTCCCGAGGCTATGAACGTGCTGCTGCACGAGCTACGCGGTCTGGCCCTGTCGGTGAAACTCGAGTAAGGTGTATTTAAGAGGAAAAGAAAAACGAGAACAATATGTCAATTACCAAAGACAATAAACCGAATAATGGTTACAGCCAGATTTCGATCGGCCTGGCCTCCCCCGAGGAGATTCTGGCCCAGTCGAGCGGCGAGGTGCTGAAGCCCGAGACCATTAACTACCGTACCTACAAGCCCGAGCGCGACGGTCTGTTCTGCGAACGCATCTTCGGCCCGGTGAAGGATTACGAGTGCCACTGCGGTAAGTACAAGCGTATCCGTTACAAGGGCATCGTCTGCGACCGCTGCGGCGTGGAGGTGACCGAGAAGAAGGTGCGCCGTGAACGCATGGGACACATCTCGCTGGTGGTTCCGGTGGTGCATATCTGGTATTTCCGCTCGCTGCCTTCGAAGATCGGCTACCTGCTGGGTATTCCGTCGAAGAAGCTCGAGGCCATCGTCTATTACGAACGTTACGTCGTGATCAACGCCGGCGCCGCTTCCGAGCAGGGCATCGAGCGTCTGGCCACGCTCTCGGAGAAGGAGTATCTCGACGTCGTGGCTGCGCTGCCGAAGGGCAACCAGTCGCTGGACGATTCGGACCCCAACAAGTTCGTCGCCATGATGGGCGCCGAGGCGATTTATACGCTGCTGCAGCAGGTGGACCTCGACACGATGTCCTACGCCCTGCGCCACAAGGCCTCGACCGAGACCTCGCAGCAGCGTAAGTCGGAGGCGCTGAAATGCCTGAATGTCATCGAGTCGTTCCGTGCTTCGGAGGGCAAGAACAAGCCCGAATGGATGGTGCTGAACGTGATTCCGGTGATTCCGCCCGAGCTGCGCCCGCTGGTGCCGCTGGACGGCGGACGTTTCGCCACGTCGGACCTGAACGACCTCTACCGCCGCGTCATCATCCGCAACAACCGCCTGAAACGCCTGATCGAGATCAAGGCGCCGGAGGTGATTCTGCGCAACGAGAAGCGTATGCTGCAGGAAGCCGTGGATTCGCTCTTCGACAACTCGCGCAAGTCGAACGCCGTGAAAAACGAGTCGAACCGCCCGCTCAAGTCGCTGTCGGATTCGCTCAAAGGCAAGCAGGGCCGTTTCCGCCAGAACCTGCTGGGTAAGCGTGTAGACTACTCGGCCCGTTCGGTCATCGTCGTCGGCCCCGAGCTGAAGATGCACGAGATGGGTATTCCGAAGGATATGGCTGCCGAGCTGTACAAGCCGTTCGTGATCCGCAAGCTCATCGAGCGCGGCATCGTGAAGACGGTGAAATCCGCGAAGAAGATCATCGACCGCAAGGACCCCGTGATCTGGGGCATTCTGGAGAACGTCATCAAGGGACACCCCGTGCTGATGAACCGCGCCCCGACGTTGCACCGACTGGGTATCCAGGCGTTCCAGCCCAAGCTGATCGAGGGTAAGGCCATGCAGCTGCACCCGCTGGCCTGTACGGCGTTCAACGCCGACTTCGACGGCGACCAGATGGCCGTGCACCTGCCGCTGGGCAATGCCGCCATCCTGGAGGCCCAGCTGCTGATGCTGGGTTCGCACAACGTCCTGAACCCCGCGAACGGTGCGCCTATCACGGTGCCTTCGCAGGACATGGTGCTCGGTCTCTACTACATCACCAAGCCCCGCAAGGGCGTGAAGGGTGAAGGCCGGGTGTTCTACGGCGCCGAGGAGGCGATCATCGCCTACAACGAGGGCCGTGCCGACCTGCATGCCATCGTGAAATGCATGGTCGACGACCTGGACGAGCAGGGCAACGACGTACGCGTGCTGAAGGAGACAACCATCGGCCGAATCCTCTTCAACCAGGTGGTTCCCCGGGAGGTGGGCTATATCAACGAGATTCTGACGAAGCGTTCGCTGCGCGATATCATTGCCGTCGTGATGAAGAAGGCCGGTGCCGACAAGGTGGCCGCATTCCTCGACGACATCAAGAACATGGGTTATCAGATGGCCTTCAAGGGCGGTCTGTCGTTCAACCTTGATGCCGTGATCATCCCCGAAGAGAAGGAGAAGCTCGTGCAGGAGGGTTACGAACGTTCGGACGCCATCATGGAGGACTACAACATGGGTCTGATCACCAACAACGAGCGTTACAACCAGATAATCGACGTCTGGACGAACATCAACACCAAGCTGACGAAGGTCGTGATCGAAACGCTGATCAAGGACAACGACGGTTTCAACCCGGTGTACATGATGCTCGACTCTGGAGCCCGTGGTTCGAAGGAGCAGATTCGTCAGCTGAGCGGTATGCGCGGTCTGATGGCCAAGCCGCAGAAATCGGGCGTCGAGGGTGGCCAGCAGGTCATCGAGAACCCGATCCTCTCGAATTTCAAGGAGGGACTTTCGGTACTCGAGTACTTCATCTCGACCCATGGTGCCCGTAAGGGTCTTGCCGATACCGCCCTGAAGACGGCCGACGCCGGTTATCTGACGCGTCGTCTGGTGGATGTGGCGCAGGACGTGATTATCAACGAGAAGGACTGCGGCACGCTGCGCGGCCTGACGGCTACGGCCATCAAGCGCAACGACGACGTGGTGCAGACCCTCTACGACCGTATCCTGGGCCGTGTGGCCCTGAACGACGTGATTCATCCGCTGACCGGCGAGGTGATCTGCAAAGCCGGTGAGGAGATCACCGAGCCGATTGCCGAGGCCATCGAAAAGTCGCCGCTGGAGTCCGTCGAGATCCGTTCGGTGCTGACCTGCGAGTCGCGCCGCGGAGTCTGCGCGAAATGCTACGGCCGCAACCTGGCTACGGCCCGCATGGTCCAGAAGGGCGAGGTGGTCGGCGTGATCGCCGCACAGTCCATCGGCGAGCCGGGTACGCAGCTGACCCTGCGTACGTTCCACGTCGGCGGTGTAGCCGGCGGCACGGCTGTCGAGACCAACGTTGTTTCGAAATACGAAGGACGGCTGGAGATCGACGAGCTGCGTACCGTCAAGGGCAAAAACGCCTCCGGTGAGGCGATCGACATCGTGATCTCGCGCCAGTCGGAGTTCCGCATCGTCGATCCCAAGACCGAGATCGTACTCTATACGCACAACCTGCCCTACGGTTCGACGCTCTTCATGGCGGACGGTGCCGAGGTCAAGAAGGGAGACCTGATCTGCGAGTGGGACCCCTACAACGCCGTTATCATTTCGGAGTACGAGGGCCGCGCCGTCTACGACAGCGTCATCGAGGGTATCACCTACCGCGACGAACGCGACGAGCAGACGGGTCTTTCGGAGAAGGTCGTGATCGAGTCGAAGGACAAGACCAAGAACCCCGTCATCAAGATTGTCGACAAGGAGGGTCTCGAGGTCAAGCAGTACAACCTTCCCGTGGGTGCCCACGTCGTGGTGAAGGACAACGCCAAGATCAAGGCCGGCGATATCCTGATCAAAATCCCGCGTGCCGTCGGCAAGTCGGGCGGCGACATCACCGGTGGTCTGCCGCGTGTTACGGAGCTCTTCGAGGCCCGCAACCCGTCGAATCCCGCCATCGTCTCGGAGATCGACGGCGAGGTGGCGTTCGGCAAGATCAAGCGCGGTAACCGCGAGATCATCATCACTTCGAAGCAGGGCGATGTGAAGCGTTACCTGGTGCCCCTGTCGCGCCAGATCATCGTGCAGGAGAACGACTACGTGAAGGCCGGCAGCCCGCTGTCGGACGGCGCGATCACTCCGAGCGACATCCTCAATATCCTCGGCCCGACGAAGGTGCAGGAGTACATCGTCAACGAGGTGCAGGAGGTGTACCGTATGCAGGGTGTGAAGATCAACGACAAGCATTTCGAGGTTATCGTCCGCCAGATGATGAACAAGGTGAAGATCGAGGACCCGGGAGACACCCGTTTCTTCGAGGACCAGATCATCGACAAGTGGGAGTTCATGGACGTGAACGACGAATTGTACGACAAGGTGGTCGTGACCGACGCCGGCGACTCGACGTCGCTGCAGCCCGGACAGATCGTTTCGCTGCGTAAGCTGCGCGACGAGAATTCGAGCCTCCGCCGCCGCGACCAGCGTCCGGTTCAGGTGCGCGACATCGTGCCCGCAACCTCGACCCAGGTGCTGCAGGGTATCACCCGCGCCGCACTGCAGACCTCGAGCTTCATCTCGGCGGCTTCCTTCCAGGAGACCACCAAGGTCCTGAACGAGGCGGCCATCCAGGCCAAGGTCGATCCGCTGGAGAACCTGAAGGAGAACGTGATCTGCGGTCACCTGATCCCCGGCGGTACGGGCCTTCGCGACTACGACGACCTCGTGGTCGGTTCGAAAGCCGAGCTGGAGTCGCTCCAGCAGGCGCAGTAAGCACGCGATGGGTGTGGAGTAATCCCGCTCCGGATATATCGAAAAAGCCCCTCCCGTTCGGGAGGGGCTTTTTCATTGGGAATCGGCCGGCTACTCGAAGGCGACGGACTGGCCGTTGATTTTCACATCGCTGAAAACGGCTTCCGAGGTTTTCTTGCTGTCGCCGCTGTTGGCCGCAAGGCCGAGCAGCAACTTCCCGTCCTCGGGGAGTCCGCTGATGGTTACGGACTTCTCCGCACCGAACGTCGCGCCTCCGTCGAGCGAATAGGAAACGGAGAATTTGTCGCCTGCGCGTACGAGTCGCACGATGGGTTTTGCCCCTTCGGTTGTGGCGTCCGGAGCGCCTAATGCACCCTTGTTACCTTTTCCGGCGGCTTCGCTCCGGTTGGAGTAGTAGAACCCCGTGAGGCTTCGGGCCGCCATGGCGTGGATGAAATCGCCGCCCGATGCTGTTGTCACGTCGGGAGTGACCAGCAGGCCGGCCAATGCCTGATTGGTTTCTTTCAGGGCGGAAAAGGAGTCGACCTGTGCGGTCGCCACGAAATCGCCCGTAACCTCCCGATAGACGAATCCGAAGCTCTGCGTGCCGCTTTCGAACTTGCCGCAGGCCGTCAGGGTCAGCTGGCCTCCGTTGCAGACGGCCGTAGCGTCTGTCGTGCCGTTGGAGAACAGCGTCCAGCCGTTGCCGAGGTCGCTGCCGCCGGGCGTGGGATCGGGATCGGTTCCCGGATCGGGGTCCGTGCCGCCGCCCGAGATGCCGCCGTTATCAACCTCTTTCGGGGCTGTGGCGTACCCCGTCAGCTTGCCCACTCCGGCAGCCGAGGGTATGATCTCTGCGAGCCGTTCGGCATCGTCGACGATGTAGTTGTACGCGGGTTTGAAATCTTCGTAGGTGTATGGTGTTGCGAGTTTTGCGCCGTTGTAGGCTTTGTACTCCACGTTGGTGAAGGGGTAGGGCGACGTGATGTCGGCGGGTATGTTGTTGAAGACATTGCCGCGTTCGTAGAGGTATCCGGCTTCCGATCCCTGCAGGTTCGAGACCCAACTGCTGCCGCTCGGCTTGGCCGGGAAGGTGCAGATGTCGGTAGGCAGTTTCACCCCCTCGAAGCAGTTGTCCTCGACGAGCACCATCGCTCCGTAGGCGCTGCCGACACCGTAGGTGGTCACTTGGTTGAAGTAGTTGTTGTAGACGTGGGCGCGGCCGAAGCGGACGCGCGGGTGGCGCGAACTCGACAGGTCGAAGAAGTTGTGGTGGAACGTCACGGTGATCTTCGAGTCCGCCGTCTGGCTGTTCGAATGGCCCACAAGACACGATTTCTGGGTCTTGATGAAGTGGCACCACGATACGGTGACGTTACAACTCTGGTGCGTCACGTCGCACGAACCGTCCTCATGGTCCTTGGTCTGGTTCATCGACTCGAAGGTACAATGGTCTACCCAGACCTTTTCGGTTTCCTGCATCGAGATACCGTCGGCGCCGTTGTCGGCTTTGGGCATTTTGATGTAGATATTGCGGATGACGATGTTCGAGGCCCTTTTGAGGAAGAATCCGACATTCTCCATCAGGAAATCGTCGGTGCCGCAAACCGTGATGTTCTTCGTGTCTTTGATGTCGAACCAAGGCGAACCGCTGTCGCGGCCGTTCTCCTTGGTGAATTTGCCGCTCAGCCAGACAATGGCCGGAACCTCGCTCTTGTTCTTCTCGCGCAGTTTGAGCCATTCGCAGAATTTGTTGCCGTCGTTGAAATGGTGTATGTTGGCCTCGGTGGCTGCGGCGCCGCCCGTCGTGCCTTCGGCATAGCCGTAAAGTTTGTCCAGTTCGACGTTGCCCGTGACGGGAGGCGTCGGAACGTCCGGATCGGGGTCGGGTTCCGGGTCCGGACCGGGGTTCTCGACCGGTTTGCCGCCGCCCTCCTGCTCGGTGATGTTGGCAATGCGGACAGAGCCTCCTTCTGCGACGATGTCGGCATGGATCAGGACTTTCCGGCCGATGAGCTCGGGGTGGTCGACGACGTTCAGGCAGGCCTGAATCTCGGAGCCCTCCGGCAGTTCTACGCGAACGCACTTTTCGGGACGGTACTCGTTGGCCTTCGATGCCAGCAAGATGTTGCTGCGCGACGGGGTGTCGGAACCGACCGACATCGTGGTGACAGCGGCTTCGGCGCCGACGATGTAGCCTTTGATCCACACCTCGCTTTTCCCGTCGATGCCGTCGAGGTTGCCGACGAGGAGGGGGTCTTCCTTGGTCCCCGCGGGAGTCGTCGCAGGCGGTGTCGTCCCGGGATCTTCGGTCTTGTCGTCGCTGCATCCTCCGCCGAGCAGCGGAACGGCCAGCATGAGCAGTAGAAATCGTTTCATAGGGTCTTATGGTTTTAGGTTGATGTTGCCGATAACAAAATTAACCCGCCGGAGGTTATCCGGCGGGGAAATTCTGTCCGTTTACAAGGAAAAATTGTCGCAGCGGGTCGGAATCCCGCCGGGATGCGTCTATTTCTTGTGTTCGTAACGTTTGGCCAGTCCGCCTTCGGAGGTCTCGCGGTAGAGGCTCGGCAGGTTGTGCCCCGTTTCGTTCATCACCTCCACGACCTTGTCATAGGAGACCAGGTGCCGGCCGTCGGAGAGCGTGGCGTAAATATTGGCGTCGAGGGCGCGGGCCGCGGCGATGGCGTTGCGCTCGATGCAGGGAACCTGCACCAGTCCGCAGACGGGGTCGCACGTGAGGCCCAGATGGTGCTCGAGACCCATTTCGGCGGCGTATTCGATCTGCGAAGGGGTGCCGCCGAAGAGCTGGCACGCGGCGGCCGCCGCCATGGCGCAGGCCACGCCGACCTCGCCCTGACAGCCGACCTCGGCACCCGAGATCGAGGAGTTGGTCTTGGCGACGTTGCCGAACAGTCCGGCCGTGGCCAGCGCCCGCAGGATACGGATGCGCAGGAAATCGCGCGAGGTGGCCAGGTGGTAGAGCACCGCCGGCACGACGCCGCTCGACCCGCAGGTCGGGGCTGTCACCACGGTGCCGCCCGAAGCGTTCTCCTCGGAGGTGGCCAGCGCATAGGCGTAAATCTTGGCGCGTGAGTTCAGCGAATCGGTATAGCTTTTCGACTTGACCCAGTAGGTCGAAGCCTTGCGGGCGACCTTCAGCCCGCCGGGCAGTACGCCGTCGTTGTTCAGGCCCCGCTGGATGGTTTCGCACATCACGGTCCATATCTGATCGAGATAATCCCAGATTTCGGGACCTTCGCAGTCGTTCACATACTCCCAGTAGGTCTTGCCTTCGCGGGAGCACCACTCCTCGATCTCCGAAATGGTGGACATGGGGTAGATGCTTGCGGGCACATCGAGGTGCGAGGCCTCGTTGGCCAGCGCTCCGCCGCCGATGCTGTATATCGTCCACGCATCGATGACCGTGCCCTCTTTGAGCCCTTCGAACAGCATGCCGTTGGGGTGGAAAGGGAGTACGACCTCGGGTTTCCAGACGATTTCGGTCGGGGCGACGGGTTCGAGCACCGAAAGAATCGCCACGTCCGTGAGGTGTCCCTTGCCCGTGGCCGCCAGCGAGCCGTAGAGTGTCACGCGGTAGGCATCCACGTCCCGGCACCGCTCCGCGAAGCGTTCCGCGGCGCGTTTGGGTCCCATCGTGTGGCTGCTTGAAGGGCCGCTGCCGATTTTATAGAGTTCTTTGAGCGATTCCATAATCGTGATTTTGCAAAGGTTTATCCGCCGCAAAGATAGGCAAAATTCCACAAGAAAGGGAGGAATGATCTTTTCCTTTTCTCCCGGTGAGGACAACAAAAAGTCTCCCTTTTCAAAGGGAGATTTTGAGGGATTGTCTGTATGGGCCCGATGGGCTACAAGAAAAAGGGAGGAACATTAATTCCTCCCTTTTTCTTGTAGCCCCACCGCGACTCGAACGCGAATTTAGGGTTTAGGAAACCCTCGTTCTATCCCTTGAACTATGGAGCCGATAAAACAATGCGGCGCGTCTGTCTCCAAACGCACCGCAAAGATAATAAAAATCCGGAATTTTTAGAAGCTGAAACCTACGCCGATGGAAAATACGTTGGCGTGGAGCTTGTAGTTGCCCGAGAAAACCTCGGTCAGGTTTTCCGGTTTTCCGTATTCGTAAAGCGGGTAGGAACCCGTGCGCTCGGGGTCGGCCGACGAGACATAGCAGTAAGCCAGGTCGATCGACATGAACTTGGTGGGACGCAGGCTCAGACCGGCCGTATAGGAAACCTTGGTCATCGACGGGGTTTCGGGGTTCAGGTAGCTGCTGCTCACGGGGCTTTCATCCACATACATACCCATGCGGGCCGTGATGAAATCGGTGGCGCGGTACTGGGCGCCGAAGCGGAAGGCCAGCGTGTTCGAGTAATTCTTCACCGAATAGATGTCATCGATTCCCAGTTCCTTTTCATTGAAGGATACGTTCAGGGCCTTGTAGGCCGACCATCCGGTCCATTGCAGGTCTACGGCCAGTTCCCATTTCACGGCCGGGCGGAACGATACGGCCCACGTTACGGTCGTCGGGAGCGGCAGTTCGGCGTTGAAAGTGCCCTTGTCGAGCCCCGGGATCAGTTCGGTGCCCGGGGAGAGCTGTCCGAGTTTGGCGATAAGTTCCGCAGCCTGCGGGTCTATGTTCATCGTCGCGTGTCCCTTGCCCACTTTCATGTTCAGGCGCGACCGATAGGTCATACCTACCGACCATTCGTCGGTAATGTCCCATAGGAACCCGGCGTTCACACCCACGGCAACGTCGGCGTCGCCTTTGAGTTTAGCCGATACGATCGACTGATTCATGGTGCTGTTGAGGTAGCCTTTGGCGCCCTCGAGCGTCTGGAGGGTTGCGGTTGCCTGGGCGAGTGCTTCGCCGGTGAGCATGCCGCTGTTGATCGCCCCCTGAAGCTGGGCGATGTTCGGGTCGATCATGCCGGAGATGAGTCCGTTCCGCGTTGTGGGCGAAAGCAGCGAACGTGACAGGTCGAAATTACCCCACGAAACCATCAGGCCTGCGCCGATCGAAAGGCGGTCGCAAATCTTGTACGACACGGTGGGCTGGAAGGTGTAGGACGTGAGGTTGATCTCCTGTACGAGGTGTGCGCCCGACCAGTTGTCGCCCCAGTTCATTGCAGAACCGTAGGGGGTGTAGAAACCCAGTCCGACGGCCAGCCGTTCGGTGGGCTTGTAGTTGAAATAGATGTGAAGCGGGGTGGAGAGTTTATTGTCGGATTTCTCGGCCGGACCGCTTACGTAGTTATTGTCCATCGTCGGCAGCGAACGGTAGCTGACATTCGAGAGGATGCCCGTCATGCCGGCCGAGATATCGAATTTCGAGGTCTGGAAAGCCGTGGCTGCGGGGTTGAAATAGATCGACTCCGAATTGAGTTTCATAGCCGTACCCACGTGACCCATACCGGTCTGCTTGGCCGACATGTTGTTTACCTGGTAACCCTCGGCGTATGCGCCGGAGGCGATGGCTGCGGCGGCCAGAACGAGGAAAAGTTTTTTCATAACGAATTGGTTTGGTTTATACTCGGCGTGTCTCGCGACACACAAAATCGGGGCAAAAGTAGGAAAACTATCCCCATGACCCAAACATTTTGGCCGAAAATTCCCGAAAACTCTACTAAAATGCATAAGATTGGAGGATTTGTCGGGTCTCTATATACAATAAAGGTGCAGCGCCTTGCGGGACGTTGCACCTTGTTTCGAATCGCCGGCGGTGTTTATGGACGGCTGTTGTAGGCTTCGAGCGCTTTGCCCAGAATAATGAGGGCGCGTTCGAGGTCCTCTTTTTTCAGGACATAGGCGATGCGGACCTCGTTGCGTCCGCATTCGGGGTCGGAATAGAAGCCCGACGCCGGGGCCAGCATGACGGTTTCGCCTTCGTATTCGAACTCCGAGAGGCACCATGCGCAGAATTTGTCGCTGTCGTCGACCGGGAGCCGTGCCACGGTGTAGAACGCCCCCATCGGGATCGGCGAATAGACGCCGGGGATACGGTTCAGTCCGTCTATCAGACACTTGCGGCGTTCGATATACTCTTCGTAGACCTCCGTGCTGTACGACCGCGGAGCGTCGATCGAGGCCTCGGCGACGATCTGTCCGAGCAGCGGCGGCGAGAGGCGTGCCTGACAGAATTTCATCACGGCGTTACGGAGTTTCTTGTTCTTGGTGATAAGCGCTCCGATGCGGATGCCGCATTCGGAGTAACGTTTCGAGACCGAGTCGATCAGCACGACATTCTGTTCGATGCCTTCGAGGTGGCAGGCGGAGATGTAGGGCGAACCGGTGTAGATGAATTCGCGGTACACCTCGTCGGAGAAGAGGAACAGGTCGTATTTTTGGACCATGTCGCGGATGCGGTCCATTTCGCGGCGCGTGTAGAGATAACCCGTGGGGTTGTTGGGGTTGCAGATCAGGATGCCGCGCGTCCGCTCGTTGATCAGCTTCTCGAACTCCTCGATGGGCGGCAGTGCGAATCCGTTCTCGATCGACGAGACGACGGGCCGGATCACGGCGCCGGCCGAGATGGCGAAGGCCATGTAGTTGGCGTAGGCCGGTTCGGGAACGATGATTTCGTCGCCAGGGTTGAGGCACGACATGAAAGCGAACAGCACGGCCTCGGAACCGCCCGTGGTGACGATGATCTCCTCGGGGGTGAGTTTGATCTGATACTGCGCGTAGTAGGACACGAGCTTCTCGCGCAGCGAGCGGTAGCCGTCGCTGGGGCTGTATTCCAGCACCTTGCGGTCGATATGCTTCAGGGCGTCGAGACCCACCTGCGGGGTGGGCAGGTCGGGCTGTCCGATGTTCAGGTGATAGATTTTGATGCCCCGGGCACGTGCGGCGTCGGCCAGCGGGACGAGTTTGCGTATCGGGGAGGCCGGCATCTGCTCGGCGCGGAGTGAAATTTCAGGCATGTGTACGGATTTGGCGGGCCGGGTCATTCGACCTCGACCGTGGGATGGAACTTGATGACCTTGCGGGGCGGAATCTTCACGGCGGCGCCTGTGCGCGGATTGCGGCCTATGCGCTCGGACCGCTGCTGCACGCTGAAGGAGCCGAGACCGGTCAGAGTCAGTCGTTCGCCTTCGCGCAGCGATTGTACCGTTACACGGATTACGGAATCGACGGCCTTACGGGCCTCCACCTTCGAGATGTTCGCGTCGAGAGCAATGGCCTCGACAAACTGCGCTTTGTTCATGGCTTCGCTGCGTGAAAAAGATTAACCTTCGGGTCCTAACTTATTTACAAAGATAGGCAAATTTCGGAAAAGACGAAAATTATCTCCTGAATTTGATTTTCGGAGCGGTGTGTCGGGAATAAAAACGGGGTGTGGATTTGGCAGAATGGAAAATCGGTACTACTTTTGTCACCGGAAAGTTGGCGGAGTGGTCGATCGCGGCGGTCTTGAAAACCGTTGAACCGCAAGGTTCCGGGGGTTCGAATCCCTCACTTTCCGCCAAAAGACTACGAATAAAAATGCAGTTTTAGACATATTACTTGTGGCCTATTCGGTGTACCTAAAGATGGCTGAAAAAAGTACACCGATTTAGCTGTAATTTTTTGATTTGCATATAATTGAAGCGTTTTACTTCTTGGCAAAAGACACTTAGGATGTTAATTTTGTAACCTTAAATTAGTGTCTATGGAAAGGACTACTTTCGGTCTGCTGTTTTATATTCGCAGAACCAAACTGAACAAAGCGGGCGAAGCTCCGATTTTTATGCGTATCACAGTCAATGGTCAACGTGCCGATGCTTCTGTTAAACGCTTCATTTCTCCTCGACTATGGAATCAGGCTAAAGGTAAAGCCGTTGAAAACGGACGTGGTGGAAAAGACCTGAATTTGTATCTTGATGCGATATCTTCTAATATATTGCGTATCCAGCGAGATATGGAATTGGAAGGAGTGGAGCCGTCTGCGCATAGTGTTCTTAATCGTTATTTGGGCAAGAATACGCCAGAGCGGCATACCTTGATCGAAGTATTTCAGGAGCATAATGAAAAACAAAAGAAATTAGCTGGTATTGATGTTGCTCCTGCAACAGCAGTACGCTATGAAACCTGCCGTAAACTAATGATTCAGTTCTTGCAGCTCACTTATCATCGGGATGATATTTATCTGGATAAGCTATCTCGACAGTTTGTAGAAGAATATGAATTTTTTCTAAAAACTGTACGTCGTTGTAGTCACAATACGTCTATCCAATATCTCAAAAACCTAAAGAAAATAACGCGTATTGCGCAGGCGAAAGGTTGGTTGAAAGATGATCCGTTTAGAGAAATGCGATTTCACAAAGAAAATGTGGACCGAGATTTTTCGAACATCAGGAGTTAAAAAAATTACTTGATAAACCTATTGAAATTCCTCGATTGGCACAAATTCGAGATATTTTCTGTTTCTGCTGTCTTTCCGGCCTTGCGTTCTCAGATGTGAAACAGTTGCGACCCGAACATATTGTTACGGATATTAATGGCATGCGTTGGATTCGTAAGCCGCGACAAAAGACAGGTGAAATGTGTAATGTTCCGCTATTGGATGCTGTACAATGTATTCTGTCTCGATATGCAGATAATGCTCATTGTCAACTTCACGGAGTTTTGCTTCCCGTATGCAGCAATCAAAAAATGAATTCGTATTTGAAGGAATTAGCGGATGTATGCGGTATCAAGAAACATCTTTCTACGCATGTGGCAAGGCATACCTTTGCAACACTCACTCTTGCAGCAGGTGCGACTATTGAGAATGTTGCTAAAATGTTGGGTCATACAGATACTAAAATGACTCGTCATTATGCCTGTGTTCTCGATACGTCTATCTTACGGGATATGCAAATTGTTGCGAAAAATATGGCTCTGTAATATCGTGCGCCCCTTTGCGCCCAAGAGAGTCAGATCATTCTTACAAGGTGCAAAGGGGCGTCGAAAAACAAAAGACCGGCATAGTCTTTCTGGATAGGTTACTTCACAAGCCGAATCTATGCAGAGGTGATTTGGGCGAGAATTGAATATAGGCGGATCCGTATATTTCCATCCAGATAAGGTCTTTCTGAAAATTATTCGAGATAGAAAATTTTACATCCGTAATCATTTACGGAAACGAATTGCCCATGTCTTTGTGGCACCTTTGCGTCAGAATCATTCTTGATAATGGCACGATGGAGCATCTGGATGAAATACTGGAGATTGTTAAAGAAATTCGTGAGGATATCACTTACATGAAACGGCACCGTAATATGCTGTGTGGGATGCCTGTTCTGGAAGTGAGTGAAGTCTGCGATCTGCTCAAAATCAGCGAGCGTCAGCTGCGCCGTTACCGAACCGAAGGTCTGCTTACAGGCTTTAAGTTCGGGCGGCGTCTGATGTTTTCTTCCTCGGAGATCACCCGCTTTGTAGAGCAGGTTGAATTGGAGTTTCAAAAAAGGAAACGTCTGAAGAAAGCAATCCGAAACCTTTAGTCACTTTAAACCATACAACCATGTCAAACCACACAACCGAACCGACCTATTATTTGGTAGAAACCAAATCCTTCGAGGAGCTGCTTCGCACGAACTTCAAACTGTCGCAATCGACATTGCTCTTTGAGCACCTGTGCAGCCAAAGCGACCGTCCGATGTTCCTTTCGGCCCGCAGGGTTTGTGAGGCTCTGGGATTCGACCGCAATAAACTGGAGCAATACCGGCGTAAGCGCATTATCAAAGCCCGTGCTGTCAACGGACAGATGATGTACAGCGCCTACGATCTCATCGCTCTGACCGAATCGTTGTACCGCCGGAGGCTGCATCGCACGCTCTCGCGTTTACCGTGTTTCGTCGTGCGCTAATGTAACAGGCTCCGTCCCGTTTTTTGGCTTCTTCCCGATCCTCTTTTGCGAAGGGTTGTCTGTTGCAGCAGACGACCTTTTGCTTTTGACATATACAGGAGCTATTCAAAATTATTTTTGAGGTCGCCGGCCCGGGGCAAGATAGTGTCAGGCGCTTACGCCCTTGTCACATTTTTCGCACGATCTCCACCCTTCGGGTCGTATCGCACGAAAAATTGTGCCTGCGGGCTGCACCTGCCACTGAGAATCCCGCCCCGAAGCCGGCGAACCACTATTCAAAAGTGGGTGTACCGGCGGTATGTCAAACCAAAACAGATTTCGAAGATGAAAACTACGAAATTCGAGATTGCGGTGGCGGGCTACGCCTACCGATTCAAAACCTACGCGCGTGACGGTGTGGAGGCATCTGTAAAGATCAAATGTTTCCTCGGACAACCCGATGCGGAGTGTACGATCCTGACCCCTACGTTTAACGATTACCTGCGGGAAATGGAATCCTGCCGCGGGCAGGTCGAAGGACGATGATGCAGTGGATCAACCAACAGACCTTCGACGGGCTTGCCTTCACCAATAAGGATGGAAACCTGCAGGAAACGGTACGTCAGGAATCCGAGCTGCTCAAAGCCCTGCGGGAGTTCGTTCCGGAAGCGGAATTATGCTATCGCATCTCGTATGACGAGAACGGATGTGAAAACTATTGCCACGGTGTATACACTTGTTTCCGCCAAGACGGTATCCTGTTCTTCGTCCGCAAACAGACTTATCCGAAGACCAATTACCTTATTTCGTTCGATTGGTCGAACCTCAAATATGCGGATAACGGTTCTTATCACAAAGCGTTCCAGCATTTCGACAGGCCGAACCATATCGGAGTCCTTTCCCGGCGCAAGATAGACGACAGGGTAAACTATTTTACCGAAGGTTACCGCAATATGGAACGTATCGACCGAGAGAATGAACAAACGATCGGCTCATTTCGGAAACGCCTGGAAGCACTTCCGGAGATAATCTGGAGCAGCGATAACAAGGGCTCTATCGAACGTAACGGATTGACCTATTCGTTCGAAATACATCCGACATATTACTACGAGCTGGTTCGATTGGACTCCCGGCTCCAGACCCTCGATGATTTCCTCGCACTCTCCGATAACCAGTATAAACGACAATAGCCATGAGTACGACTAAAGCCATCGACTTGAAACGACATCTCTGGGAAGGCTGGCGGGTCGGAGATTTCATCGACAGCCTCGCTCCGGAGCTGGAACGTATCATGCAGGGCCGGATCTGGCGCAAACCTTTTACCTCGAAGCAGGAACTTGCCGCATGGTGTAAGGATAACCAGCCCTACTATAAGAAATACATTCCGGGTGTTGTCAGCTATTTCGCCCGGAAGTATCATCTGAACTGAAAATCTTGAAACTATGGAACGCAATCATATCATTGAAAGCATCTGCACGGTATGCCATTGTGCTGCACGTCGTGCCGAGGAATACCTCGATAACGAACTCATCCGCCTGCGGGCGTTGTACGACGCAGGCGAGCTGTGCTACGGCGACCTTGAAACGGCCTGCTCCGATCTGGGATTGGAGTACGACTATGCGGAATACTTTCTCGCGGCGATTGCCCGATAGCTGGGCGATGACTGCGATCTGCTACAATCGCTTCCGCATTGCGACCCGAAGTCCGGACAACCAACGACGGATACTGCGCTGGTTGTTCCGGAACTTCATGGTCTACGACTTTGACGTTTCGGACTCGACAGCCTGCGGACGCTTCATGGTGCCCGGACCCGCGTTTCCCCAAAATGCATTCCGGGAGCTGACGTTCTCGCTGCGCGGCGATCAGACGCTATATATCCGAATCATCTCCTACGACCTGTGGACGCTTTATCTGGAAGGCAATGTCTACAAGTACGGACGATGGCACCACATTACACTTTGATTCGACGACCCCCGCAAAGGGGCCGTCTTTATTTAAGATAATAGTGTTATGAAAATGAAACCCGAAGATTTCCGCCGTGCGCTGGAGATCATCACCTCGAACAACCGGATTACCGTATCGTTCAATACGCCGGTAAAGGATAACTATTCAAACACGCATCCGATTCTCATTCACGAGAGTAATGCTACGGTGCTGAAACAGCTCCAGCAGGAAGGCTATTCGCTCTCGATGACGAAGAAAGGCTTGCGGGTAGATAAATACTAATAATAGAAATTATGACACGCTACAAATTCTCACAAGACCGGAAACACACGATCTGGACCAGAACCCATTTTACAATAGACGCTCCGACTCAGGCGGAAGCCATCGCAAAGGCGGCAACCCTTGTCGGGCAAGGTGTCGAAGATGTTGAAGCCGAAGATGAACAGATCTGCATCGAGGAGTCGGAGACGCTTTACGACTCGTTGGAAGATATTCCAGTTGAAGAAAGCGACGGCAACTCAACCATTTACATCATTTTCGACGACGGGGACGACCTTGCCGACAACGTGACAGGCACAGTCTGGGACTACTGGTGGAAAGAGTCTGATGATGAACTGCTGGAGTCCATTACAGACCTGCGACGGTCGGATTTCGATCCCGAGGACGGAGGACGGACTTTCGTTGAAGTCTGCGGGGAGTGGTGGGATAAACACTCCGACCTGGAGAAAATCGAAATCTAGATGCAGCAGACCGCTGCGGCCCAGCGATACTGTCCGCACTGCGGGCGCCGCCTCTCCGGCTCCCATGTCGGGGACTATGCCTTTCAATGCAAGTATTGCGATGAGGATTTTTACAACTCCGAGGTTCTCACCTCACCCTCGGCACGACCGTCGGAATTAATTGAATAATAACTTTTACACAATGAAAACCTTATGACGGAATGCATCTCGTTCTTCGACTGGCTTAGCAAGGTGCAAATATCGGGAGACTACGCCGTCCTGCTATTGCCACATGGTTTTCGACAAACAGTGACCGAGCGCCTTACGGGACGTGCTTCAGGGCTTTACAGACCTTTTCCGCACACCCATGCAGGAGCCGTTTGCGCGAACGGCATACCGGGCGGAGATCGTTGTCTTGGAACGATTGTAACATCTTTGGGAGTATCATTCTCCGGTACTTTCCATTCGTTTTCCGAGAGGCAAAAAAATATTAAGTTTTCAATAATTTAATATTTGCAAAAGTTTTCTTCTTCGGGAAAGATCATGCGTAATAAGGTAATTCCAGACGAGGTTTCGGTTTCCAGATCGTTACCTCGTCTGTTTTGTTGTATTTTGCATAGAACAATCATTTGCAGCTTCTTGCATCGTCCTTCATCTTGACAGACAACTCTGAGGAAATTAGTTTTAACATTCAATTTCATCGGAATATGCACAGCACATTCAAGGTTCTGTTTTCCTGTCATGAGCCGTATTACCGTCAACGGTACTATCAAAGTCAAACAGCAGTGTCAGGATCGGACACGGGATATGTTTCTGTTCTGCTGTTTTACGGGACTGTCGTATGCCGACCTGGCCAAGGTCACGAACCCGATGATCGACAAGGCCATTACCCAAATCGAAGGTAGGATCGGTGAGAGGTTTCAATTTCCGCGTTTGCCCGAAGAAAATGCCGGATAAATCCCAAACGAAAACTTAACCTTGGCATTCATCCCCGGCGTTTTACGGGGCGCTATCGTCGGAAAAGGCGGCCTTCTGCAGCCCGGACGCCAGACGCTTCTCAACACGCATCCCAGAAATCCTATTTTATAATCAGATGCTATAACCAAACAGATAGCAAATAGAGGTAGTCCTTGAGTTTTACCCGTAGAATTTTCAATGCCTGCGAGATCCGGTATTCCACTGTTTTGATTGATACGCCCAGTCGTTCGGCGATCTCTTTGTTGGTGTAATCCCCGAAACGACTCATCGAGAATACTTCCCGATAGTTTTCGGGCAACTCCCTGATTGCTTTCTCGATATGTCGCGACAGTTCCTCCAACATATAGCAATCCGGATTCTGAAAGGTATCCTTTAGTTTTTCGTAGATATAATTGTGCGTGACTTGTTTGTATTTGTTGCGTTGAATGGCATTGAGACAACGGTTTCGAACCGCCGTGAAAAGATATGATTTTACCGAACCGGTGATAGCAAGGAATTCCCGCTTTTCCCAAAGATGCATCATTAGTTCCTGAACTATTTCCTCAGCGTCCTTGTCGGAGACGTATTGGGTGGCGAATTCACATAAAGGTGAATAATAGGTAACGAACAATTGCTTGAAAGCCTGTTCATTTCCGTTACTTAGTTCTTCGAGTAGCTGCGGGTCGTTGTAATGCATCGTCACCTGAGTTTCATTTGCAAATATAGTAAAAAAGATTCATGGGGCGGAAGGCCTGTAAGGTTGGCTTGAATAGGTTTGAAAATTATTTTTCCGATTTCCTTTAGGGTCGGCTTCGTTTTTTTTGTCTTAGTAATGAACGGAATGAAAAAATGAACTTATGAAACAGACCGAACCGTCCGGGGAAATGTTGCTCGAATATATAGAGGGAGAAGCTGCACCCGATGTGCGTGCCGAAGTCGAGGCATGGATGGGAGCGGATCCCGAAAACGAAGCGATGCTGCTGGATATGGCGAAAATCTATTATGCGCGGCGGCGTGCCGAGCGGATTCGTCGCCGGGATGTGATGGCTGCTTATGAAAAGGTGATGCGGTCGGTTTGCCGCAAACGGCAGACGATCCGGCTTTCGTGGCAGCGGGTTGCCGTCGCAGCGGCCGTTCTTGTCGCAGTGAATATCGGAGCATGGTATTTTGCGGGATACAGGGTATCGGCCGGGGCCTATATCACCTTGAATTCAAATGCCGAAAAAAAGGTCGAATACACGCTGCCTGATGGAACGTCGGTATTTCTGAACCGTAACAGTTCCCTGCGTTTTCCGTTGAAATATGCGAAGGACTCCCGGTGTGTGAAGCTTGACGGGGAGGCCTATTTCGAAGTGGCGCATGATCCGGACAGACCGTTTGTCGTAATGACCGACAACGATCTGCAAATACAGGTTTTGGGGACGAAATTCAATATCGAGGCCTATGCGGCCGACAGTATTGCACAGGTCTTCCTGTTGGAGGGGCGTGTCCGTGTCGATATCGGTGACAATTCGTCCGGGATACGGAATTATCTGCTGACTCCCTCTGAAGAGCTGCGTTACAATATCAGTTCGGGACAAATCGCACTTCGCAAGGACCCTTCCGTTTCAGGTATCGAATGGATGGACAATACCTTTGTTTTCCGCGACACGCCTTTCCCCGAAGTTATCCGGAGATTGTCCCACAATTTCGGGGTAGAGTTCGTTGTGCGAGATGCCGGCCTGAGCGACTATACCTTTACCGGAACCTTCGACAATCGAGACCTGTCATTGATTCTCGAATATATGCAGATATCTTCGGGGATCGATGTCCGGTACGAGTCTGTTGTCGCAGGGCGGCAACGCATTACGCTGAGCCAGAAAAAACCGAATATATGAACCTAATCCAAACAGCCCATGAAAGAAAACTGACCTGAATAGAATAGCAGGGCTCGTGATGCGACACAAACCCTGCTCGAAAAAGTTCTCAAGCCAACCTCGGAAGGTAATCTTAAAAACTTTACAAAGATATGAAAAACAAATCTCTTTTCGGATATCCGGCGATAAAAAAGAGCATCGGCGGAGTCCGGAAAAAGTTATTTCTTTGCCTGCTGCTTGCCACATTCCAATCGGTATCGGCACAGGTTCCGCAGCAAAATTTGTCGCTGCGCGTTCAGGAACGGCCGTTGCATGAAATTATGGATTCCATTGAACGCCAGACCGAATACCGTTTCTATTACAACAGCAAACTCCATGATCTGCAACGCCGGATCTCCATACTCGCCGAGAACGAACCGGTTCGTTCCGTTCTGGACCGGCTTTTCAAACCGTTGCACATCTCCTATCAGATTAAAGGTAAGGATATCATTCTTGCCGATCCGCGTCATGCCACTCCCGTGTCCCCGGAGAAACGGGCGCATACCGTAACGGGAGACGTTCGTAACCGGAAAGGCGAGCCGCTCGTCGGAGCCACGGTGGTCGTCGCCGGCACTACCCGCGGTGCGACGACCAATGCCGACGGCAGTTTCTCGATTCGGGGCGAGGTTCCGATGACCCTTCATTTCTCGTATTTGGGATATCGGCCTGCCGAAGTGAAAGTTACTTCTGCGACGATGGTCAATGTCGTACTGGAGGACGAAGCCAATGAGATGGACGAGATCGTTGTGATCGGTTACGGTACAGTGAAAAAGACCGATATGACCGGTTCGGTGACCAATGTCAAGATGTCAGACGTACAGAATGCTCCCGTGCTGTCGATCGATCAGGCGTTGCAGGGCCGTATCGCCGGAGCCGATATCATGTCCACCACCGGCGAACCGGGCGCTACGACCTCGATTCGCATTCGCGGAACCCGGTCGATTCTGGCCTCGAACGAGCCGCTGATCGTTGTCGACGGCGTGATGGATGCCATCAGCGACCTGAACGACATCAATTCTGCAGACATCGAATCGGTGTCTGTTCTGAAGGATGCCTCTTCAACGGCCATTTACGGTTCGCGCGGCGCCAATGGTGTCATCATTATCACGACCAAGAAAGGCCGTTCGCTGTCCGGAAAGCCCAATATTACGTTCAAAGCCGATGTCGGATTTTCGCAGTTGCCCCGGAAACTGGATTTGATGAACGGAACGGAGTTCGCACTTTATCGCAATGATTATACTTTCCTCAACAGCGATGCGGTCGATGAGTCCACTCCGCTGTCTAAATATCCTCTTCCGGACCCGTTGTCCATTGGCAAGGGCACCGACTGGATTGATGAGATCACCCGTACGGCCGGTTATCAGAATTACAACCTTTCGATCTCGAACAGCACGAAAAAGAGCAGCTATTTCGCTTCGCTGGGTTACAACAACACGGAAGGTATCATCCGCAATAGCGGGCTGGCGCGTATCACTGGTCGTATCAATTTGAGTCATCAGTTATTTAAATGGATGAATATCAGTTATAAAGGTGCGTTTACGCACCGGGACCAGGACAGCAATCTGGCCGAGATCGGTGGGGCGAACTATTTTCATGCCGCTATTTATCTGAGCCCGCTGATCGATCCGGACGACAATTACAATCCCTATTACGGAAACGGTGCGCCGATCAACACGCCCAGCGCAACGATTGCCTTGAACACAAACAACAACAAGCGGCTTTCGTCGAATCACACGGTTACGTTCGACATAGACCTCGCCAAAAATCTCAAGTTCCGTACCCAGGAGTCCTATTATAATTACCAGCGCCATACGTTCCGCTATTACCCGGGCACGCTGCCCAAGAAAAACGAGGGGGAGGGCGGCGAGGCCTATCGCGGCGAATACGATGAAAACAGCTTTTCAAGCGAGACCACGCTCACATATCAGCTTGATACGAAGAACGGGCATCATCTCGATCTGCTGGGCGGTTTTACAACCTACGTTTTCAAATCCAATACCTTCACCTTGCAAGGGTCCGGTTATATGGATGACAATGTCACATGGAACAACATGAACGCAGTGTTGGACAAGGAGACCTACTCGGCTTCGTCCGGATCGACGAAACAGACCAAGCTCTCTTATCTGGCCCGTGTCAACTACAATTACAAACACCGTTATTACCTGACGGTGACAGGGCGTTTCGACGGCGCTTCTAACTTTGCAGCCAATAACAAGTGGGGCTTTTTCCCTTCGGCTGCTGTCAAATGGAATATCTCGAACGAAGCTTTTTTGAAAGACGTAAACTGGATTGACGATTTTTCGTTGCGTTTGAGTGCCGGCCGGACGGGTAACGACGCCATTTCATCTTACCGGTCACTGGCCGCCATGTCCAGCACGACGGACGGTTATCTGTTCGCCGGTTCACAACCCGTGGCATATTATCGCAGTCGCCTGGACAGTCCCAATCTGACGTGGGAGAAGACCGATCTCTACAATGCGGCTCTTGATATCGCATTGTTCAGGAACCGGTTGTCGATTACGGCAGAAGGTTATCTTTCCAAAACCCGCGATCTGCTGATGTCCGTGCAGACACCCACCCAGACGGGATATTCTTCGCGTTATGCCAATCTGGGCAAGACGACCAACAAGGGGTGGGAACTTTCGATTGAGAGTCGCAATATTGCGAAACCTCGTTTTTCATGGACCACGAATCTTTCGTTGGCCCATAACGAACAGATGGTGGATAATATCGGGACTGAGGATTTCGTCGTCGCAGCCAAATCGGCAGGCAATAATCCCTACATGATGCAGGGTTATGTGAAAGGTTATCCGCTCAATGCCCTCTGGGGATTCCGTTACGGCGGTGTCTGGAAAAGTACCGAAGAGTTTGAACGCAATGGCGTAACCCATGCTTATGCTTCAGCTACCCAGATTACCAGTGCGGCCAAATCGCTCGGATTACCCCGGTATTATGACATGAACCATGACGGTACGCTCAATCAGGATGATCTGGTGTATTTGGGCAATGCCGATCCTTATCTTTACGGAGGTTTGCAGAATTCGTTCCAGATCGGCAAGCTGAATATCGGCGTCTATTTCACTTATTCGTTAGGAGGCAAGATCTATAATTATGCGGAGCTTTACATGTCGGGTAGTAAGCATACCAACCAGTACCGCTACATGCTCGATGCCTGGCATCCCGTGCGCAATCCGGATTCGGATCTGCCAAGTGCCGGTTGCTGCGACGTCAACGTTCCGAGCGATTTGCAAGTACACGACGCTTCATTCCTGCGGCTGAAGAACGTTTCAGTAGGCTATACGTTCGATCTGCGGAAAAAGACCCGCTTCCTGCGCGATATTTCACTGAGTGTCAGCGGTGAAAATCTTTGGTTGTGGAAAAAGTACAATGGCTTCGATCCGGATGTTTCCACAGAAAGCAACGGTTCCACGATGCGGCGTGTGGATATGGGCGCCTATCCGAAACCCCGAACGATCGTTTTCAGCATTCAGATCAGATATTAAACAGTAAGAAACATGAAAGCAAAATTATATTCGATGCTGCTGGTATTGCTTACAATGAGTGCCTGCAGTCTGGAGGAGAATACGAGTGGCTTCTCGACGCCCGGAACTTTTTACCGGGACAAGTCCCAGTGTATTTCAGGGCTTAATTCCTGTTATATTCCGCTCAAATCACTCTATACCTACAAAATGATGTTGGCGACCGAAAGCGTTACCGACTTGTGTTATTCGAGCTCTGCCACCCAGGACGCACAGTTGGATATCTCCCCGGCTAAACCGCGTTTCGGTGCCGAGGTTTGGACTAATGCCTATAAAGGAGTCATGTATTGCAATACCGTTATCGCCGGGATCGAGCGGTCGCCGCTCGAAGAGGATGTCCGGGCTCCGCTGCTCGCTGAAGGAAAGATCCTCCGCGCCTTTTATTATTGGTTGCTCACGTCGTTTTTCGGCAATGTCCCGTTCTATACGGTCGACGTATCGGATGTCGAAGTGCTGACTGAAGTGGGACGGTTGCCCCGCATGTCGGCTGTAGATACCCGGAATGCTCTGATCGAGGAGTTGCAGGCATGCGTGCCCTGCATGGAGCAGATTCGTACGAGCGAGATCGCGGACAACCGCTGTGGCGCCGCGATGGGATGGATGCTGATTGCCAAGATGTCCATGTGGAACAAACGATGGGATACGGCGATCGGCGCACTGAATGAGTTGGAAGCTATCTATGGCGACTTGGAACAATATCCGCTTTCGGATATTCCTTTCAGCCGGAAGAATACGCCCGAATCCATTTTCGAAATCCAACATACCTACACGGCCGGCGGATTGATCTACACTTCGAATGTGGCCTGTATCTGTATGCCCCGTCCGCGCACGGAAGGGACGTCGGTCTATGCCGGCGTGGAGATTCCCGAGTTGGGAAATAACGCGACGACATGGGTTCCCATCGTTCCTACGACCTATTTTTATGACAACCTGCAACCTGCGGACGGTACAGATAAACGTCGTGAAATACAGTTGTCCACAGGTTGGAACGGCAAGACCTATGATAAATCAAAAACTTATTTCGGACCGAAATTCTGGTGCTACGGTATGCAGACGACTTACGACTCGAACAATTACAAGGTGTTCCGCTATGCGGATGCATTGCTGATGAAGGCCGAATGTCTCTGTATGCAGGAAGAGGATGCGGACGCCGCCATGGAGTATCTGAATAAGGTAAAACGTCGTGCCGGTATCGGCGAATATACGCATTTCCGTTCGTGGGCCCGTCTGATGGACGAGATCATGGAGGAACGGGGCCGGGAACTGCTGGGTGAATTCCAGCGCAAATTCGATTTGGTCCGGTGGGGTAACTGGTACGAACGCACGACGCTGCAGACCGAGTCGAAGGCCGTATTGGCCAACATCCTTCCGTGTCATGAATACTATCCCATTCCCGATACCGAAGTGACCTATTCGAATTATGCATTGGATAACAACGCCTATGCCGCTTATGGATTGTAAAATATAAATTACAGAAAATCAAAAGATCATGAATCTTAAAATAAAAACGACAGGATGGCGATTTACAATGTTTCTGGCCGTATCACTGTTCATTGCCTGCGAGCATGAGTTCGAACAGAAACTGCCGCTCGCCATTAATCAGCACAAACTGGCCCTCGACGCCTCGGCTGGTTCCACGCCCGTCCTGGTCTATGCGACGGAGTCTTGGACGGCTTTTTTTGCCGAAGACATTTCGTGGGCGGCGATTCGGCGGCATACGGGGCGCGGGAACGGCGAATTTGTACTTGAATACGGGGATAATCCGGGTATTGCCCGGATGGCGGAGATCATTATCCGGTCGAACGGACTTGAAAAAAATATCGTTGTTACGCAAACTGGCGTTGTGTCCGAGCCGGAAATTCTGCTGACCGAACCGACCAAAGAACTCAATGCTGCGGGTGGAGAGATCGTCCTTCCGTTTGAAACCAATCTGACCGGGGCACTTGATCGCATTGCGGCGAAAACGGTGTGTCTCGATGTCGACGGAGGGGAACTTCCCGATGCCGAGCCGTGGATTGCCGATATCCGGATTGCAGCGGACGCAGTAACTTTTACGGCCGCAGCCAATGCAACGGGAGCAGTCCGCAAACTTCGGCTGACACTGGAAGTTGACGATGTAGTGAACGGGATGTTGTACACGACGTCGACGAACCTCACGCAAATCGCAGGAGAATAATATAATCCGATAAAGTCTGACAACCATGAATAAATACAACATAATCGCGGCTGCCGCAGGGTCACTTCTCCTCGGGGCATGCAACGTGGACGACAGCAACGACACTCCGCTGGTGGAGCTTGGAGCCAGAACAACCGAATTTACGGTCGGGGCAACGGCGGGGCATGTGGATATTGACGTTCTTACGAACCGGCGCTGCCATTTACGCTTTCTTGAGGAAACGCCGTGGGCCGAGCTGAGTGCCGAGACTCTTGACGGCGATTCATCGTTTTATATCGATTACGATGACAATGACGATTTTCCGCGTATGACGCGGGTGTTGATCGAAGCCGATAACAAACTCCACCGGGATACGATAACGCTCCGGCAGCGCGGCGGGCAGACTCCGGCAATGAGTCTGCCGTCAGGTTCGCTGATCGTTTCGGGCAGCGTTTCGGGCAGCAATGCTATTCGTTTTGACACCAATATCGATTTTCCCGAGATTGAACGTGATGTCGTCTACACGAGCGGGGATGATGAGGCTTGGATCTCCGGGATTTCGTATGGGGAAGGCATGTTACACCTCAATTACGATAAAAATCCTTACGATTCGCAGCTTCGTACGGCTTCCGTCATCCTGCAATGGACCGACGGCTGGAATGAATCTCATTCTACGACCCTTTATGTCATGCAGAAAACCTCGGAAGACATGCTGGGGCGAAGCGTCGATTTCGGCTATATCCGCAGCCTGCCCGATGCCGGAGAGTCGGTGACTGTCGACGAATATGTCATTATCGAGGGCTATATCGTAAGTAATCCCGAATCAGGCAACGCCGGCGAAAATATCCGGACAACGGAGATGACCATAGATTACTCGGGCAGCCAAAGAACCGCCTACATCGAGAGCCTCGATGGCAAATATGGCTTTATGATCGAGACGGCAAGCGTCGGGGACAATATCTTCAAGCGTTATGACAAAGTGCAGATTCTGCTGTACGGTACCGCTCTTGCCCGGCATGAAAATCCTGAACGTTACGTCATTTCGGGCGTTACGGCCCAAATGGTGACGGCGCAGGAAGCCGGAATGGCAGCAGCCATTCCGGATAAAAAACGATTCGTTTCGGAATTGACGGACGATGACGTATATACCTTTGTAACGCTTCGGGACTGTGAGTTTCCCGTCCGTAAAGGTGCGCTGACCCCAATTCACGACGGATATACGAATGCGCACAATAATGAAATCACCTCGAAATATCCGCGTCTGATGCGCGACATCGAAGGATCGAGCATCTATCTCTACACAAACACGACTTGTCCTTATCGTCGTGACGGTCGGAAATTACCCTACGGGTCGGGTGAGATTGGCGGAGTGGTGGTTTTCGAACTTTATCCCGGTTATGTCTATGGGGACGGGACGGACGAGGATTCGCACGGCAATATCGGCCGTTACCAACTTCGCCACATGGCTTACGAAGACATTCGCTTTGATGACGAGGCGAGCTTCTCGGCGCTTCTGACCGAGTACCGTTATGTTAAGGATCAAAAACAGGATGCCTCCGACAAGCGGTATTATTGGTATCCGACTTTCGGGGCCAATGGGCGATTCTCCCATTCGACGACCATCAAGCCGACGACTTATACGACTTGGAATTATATTGGTCCGGTCGGAACGAAAAACGCATTGCCGCCTTTCTCGGCCCATATCGGCAATGAGGGATATGGTATGGGCATCATTCTGGAAGACGGCACGGATTACAATAATCCCGGGGGCGATAAGGTGGACACCAAGATCAATGCCGATGGAAAGGGACAGGAGACAAGTCCCGCATGTACATCATGGAAACAGACTTCCTGGTGGGACTATACGAACGACAGGGGCGAATCGTGGTGTGTGGAGTTTTCGACTGCCGATATTGAGACGGACTTTCTCTCGATGCAGTTTACCGTACAGGGCGGTAAGGCCGGAGCAGGGGTTTCCCCGATCTTCTGGAAAGCCGAATGGTCGTTGTCGGGCGATCTGTCGGGCGATGACGGCTGGAAATATATCGGTTCCTATCAGGTGCCGGATATGGTAATCAGCTCTTCGGTAAAGGCTTGGCAGTTGGGTGCCTACAAGCAGATTGACATGCCGCTACCGCTCGAAATGCTGGGGCACGACAAAGTTTATATCCGGTTTACCCCCGAAAGGAACGCCGTTAACAGCACTACGAAATTCGCTGCATCCGAAATTCCGGCCAAGGATGCTTCCAGTACAATGGATTATTTTGCCATACGGTATAACAAATGACGGCGATGGGACGAATCTATAAAAATCGACTGGTGTTGATCTGCACAGCGCTGCTCGCAACCATGTGCTCGTCGGAAGACGAAATTCCACCCGTAAAGGCCACGCTGAAAGTAATGTCGTTCAATATCCGGATGACGACCGAGGCCGACACGGGCGATCTGTCGTGGGAGTCCCGCAGGGAGTCCTGCGTGAGGATGATCCGTGATATCCGGCCCGATGTGATCGGCATGCAGGAGCCACGCCCCGAGCAGCGGACCTATCTTTCAGAGGCGCTGCCCGAGTATGGGCAGTTTTACATCGCCGAAGACGAAAACCATCCTGAAAGCCAGTGTGGCCATATGTCGCTCTTCTATCTGACGTCCGAATATACGCTCCTCGACCGCGGGTATTTCTGGCTGAGTGAAACTCCCGACGTTCCCTCGATGCCATGGAATACGACCGACGGCAATTACCGGACTACATTGTGGGTGCATTTGAAAGAGAATGTCACACAAAAGGAGTTCTACTTCTTTACCACGCATCTGCCTTATAAGGCGGAGAACGACGAACCGCGTTTGCTGTGTGCCCGGCTCAATGTGGCGAAGATGAAGGAGATTGCCGGACGCGACATGCCCGTATTTATTGCGGGTGATATGAACGCATCCTATGCAACGGACGACAAGCGCCGCAGTTGTTTGAATCCCTACTACGAGTGGATGTGGTCCGGACGCGATGCGGCACCTGATTCCGATCGGGAGTACAGTTTCAATAATTTCGGATTGAGCGAGGCCAAAAGCACATGGAATTACGACCATATTTTCTATCGTCGTGTAACGCCAGTGCAGTTCCGGACAATCACCCGTGCGGATTACGGGGTACGTTTCGTTTCCGATCACTATCCGATTGTACTGACGGCCGAATTTTGATGGTTCGGCAAAAAAATGAGGATGAATAGGCAATTTTGAAGACCGCCGGACCTAGCGGCCGGCGGTCTTCGTTTGTCTGTATATAAACTTTTGCTGTACTCGTCCGTATTCGCAATGTCGTATGGACTGTGCCAATGAATTGAATACCATGAAAAAAATAGTTATATTGCTTGCCCTGCTTTTTGCGGACCTTGCGAGCGCCCGCACCGTGACAACCCTTAAACTCATGTCTTACAATATCCGTGGCACGGGCCACAAGGGCGACACGGGCGAACTGGTCTGGGATATCCGCAAAGAAGCGTCGATCGCCATGATCGCCCGCGAGCGTCCCGACGTAATCGGATTTCAGGAACCAAAGAATGAACAGGTCACATGGCTGACCGAACACCTGCCCGACTATGCCCATGTCTCGGCGGGGCGCGATCAGGGTGTGAGTTCCGAAGGAGAGCATCTCCCTGTGATGTGGCTCCGCGAAAAATACGATCTCGTCGACTGGGGGTATTATTGGCTTTCCGAAACACCCGGCGAGGTGTCCCGCGGTTGGGATGCCAAAAACCGCCGTATTACGGTGTGGGTATGTTTGCGCGACAAAGTTTCCGGCGGGAAATTTTATTATTTCAACACGCATCTCGACCATAAAGGGCACGAAGCGCGTCGCAGAGGGGCGTTGCTGAATGTCGAAATGATGCGTAAAATCGCAGGGAAACGCACCCCGGCTTTTATCTCGGGAGACATGAATGCCGAGATCGGACAGAAGACCGGAGAATACCTCAAGGCTTATACCGCATGGCTGGAATCCGCACACGACGCGGCTCCTGAAAGCGACGACCGCCCGTCATTCAACGGCTTCGGGAAGAGCCGCGCCCGGACATTGGATTACATCTATTTCCGGCGGGCCCGGGCGTTGCGCTATGAAACGCTCGACAGCGAAGCCTACGGGGTCCGGTATGTTTCCGACCACTATCCGATCGTCTGTACATTTGTTTTTTAATAAATCTCATATGACTCGTGACATTCTATTTTTAGGAACGGCGGTTTTCGGAGGTCTGACGGCCGCCGGGGCACAGGATATGACGCCGCAACGCCCTAATATTCTGTTCTGTATCGCAGACGATGCCGCATGGCTTCATTTCGGGGCCTATGGCTGCCAGTGGGTCTCGACTCCGGTTTTCGACAGCGTGGCCGCACGGGGAATCCTGTTCGAGAATTGTTACACTCCAAATGCAAAATCGGCGCCTTCTCGTGCGTCGTTGCTCACGGGGCGCTATTCGTGGCAGTTGGGGCCAGCCGGGAATCATATCTGTCATTTCCCCGAGGATATCAAGGTCTTCACCGAAGCGCTCGAAGAGGCGGGCTACGACGTGGCTTTCACCGGCAAGGGCTGGGCTCCGGGCGACCCCGGCATGAGGAACGGCCGTAAGCGGCGACTGACGGGTGAGGCGTGGCAGAGCCAGAAACTGACGCCTCCGACACCCGAGATACTCGCGACGGATTATGCAGCGAACTTTTCCGATTTTCTCTCCTCGCGTAAGGATACCTCTCGGCCGTGGTTTTTCTGGTTCGGCTGCCGCGAGCCGCACCGACGTTACGAATACGGCAGCGGAGCGGCCAAAGGCGGCCGGACAACCGGGGAGATCGACCGTGTTCCGGCCTTCTGGCCCGGCAACGAGACGGTGCGCAACGACATGCTGGATTACGGATTCGAACTCGAACACTACGACCGGCAGTTGGGATTGATGCTGGCCCGGCTGGAGGAGCTCGGGGAGCTGGACAATACGCTCATCATCGTCACGTCGGACAACGGCATGCCCTTTCCGCGTGCCAAAGGAACCCAGTACGAGTATGCGCACCACATGCCGCTGGCCGTGATGTGGCTGCGGGGAGTGAGCGCCCCGGGACGGCGGGAGACGGCCTATGTTTCGTTCGTCGACATCGCACCGACCATTCTGGAGCTTGCCGGGACGGACCCTTCGGCTGCCGGCATGGGGCCGCTGCCGGGCGGAAGCCTCGTACCGCTGCTGAAGGACGAGGCCGATCCCTGCGTTGCGCTGCGCGGGCGGGCGCTGCTGGGACGCGAGCGGCACGACAACGGACGGCCCGGGGATCAGGGTTATCCGATCCGGGGCATCGTGCGCGACGGCTGGCTCTACCTGTGCAACCTCAAACCGTGGCTGCTGCCCGGCGGCAATCCGGAAACGGGCTACCGCGACATCGACAGCTCTCCGACGAAAACCGCGATTCTGCAACTGAAACGCAGCGGACAGGACAGCCGCTACTACGACCTGTCGATGGGACCGCGTCCGGCGGAGGAGCTGTACCATGTCGAAACGGATCGTGAATGCCTTGTAAACCGCATCGGGGAGGTTTCGTGCCGTGTCCTGGCGGATTCGCTGCGTGCCGAGCTTTTCCGGACGCTGCGCGGGCAGGGCGATCCGCGGATGACGGGCGACGGCGACGTATTCGACCGCTATCCCTACGACAAGCCGGGTAAGGACCGGGTTTACGAACGGACCCTCAGCGGCGAGATCATCCCGTGGGAACAGTCGAACTGGGTACTTCCGACCGATTACGAACAATATGAAATAATAAAAAATTAATAACCCGAATACGATGAAAAGATTATTGATCCTGCTCCTTGCGTGTTTTGCCCTGCTCGACGGGACGACGCAAACAAGAAATGCCGCCGCCGACCGTGCGTCGGCCATTGTTGCCGAAATTCACAGCCCTGCCTCAAAAAAGGTGTTGGTGGCTTCCCATCGCGGCGATTGGCGCAACTACCCTGAAAATTCACTCCCTGCCATCCGCAGCGCCATCGAAATGGGGGTCGACATTGTAGAAATAGATTTGGCGCTGACCTCCGACAGCGTGCTCGTACTCTGTCACGATCGGACGATCGACCGGACGACTTCGGGCAAAGGACTTATTGCGGAAATTACTTATGATTCCATTCGGCGGGTGAATTTGCGTGCGGGGCAGAATGCGGTCACACATTGGAAAGTACCCACGCTCGAAGAGGCGCTCATATTATGCAAAGACAAAATTGTCGTCAATATCGACAAAGGATTTCAATATTACGGGTTGATACATCCGTTGCTTGAAAAATACGGCATGCTGGAACAGGTGCTCATCAAGAGCAATGTCACCGCCGACCGTGCCGCCGCGACTTTCTCGAAATATGACGACAATTGTCTTTTCATGCCCATTGTAAACTTTGGGAAGAAACCGTACCGAAAAATTCTCGAAAGCTATGAACGACTGAAATATCCATTGCTGGCTTACGAAATTTGCTGGTCGGAATACACGCCCGAGGTCGAGACCTGCATGCGCGAAGTCATCGCCGGCGGTTCGAAACTGTGGGTGAACTCCCTGTGGCCCTCCCTGAACGGCGGGCTTTGCGACGATGCCGCGGTAGAGGGCGACCCGGCCGAGGTGTACGGGAAGCTGGTCGACATGGGCGCCACGCTGATCCAGACCGACCGGCCCGAACTGCTGATCTCCTACCTCCGCTCGCGCGGACTGCACGACTGACGCCATGAGCCGTATTACGGAATTCTACCGCATCAGCCCTGCGGCCCCTGCCCGGGAGCAGGACGAGGCGTCGCGCGACAAGTACTACCGCCGTCTGCGCTTGCAGGCATTCACCGCCGCAACGCTCGGATACAGTCTCTACTACGTCTGCCGCACCAGTCTCAACGTCATGAAGAAGCCCATTCTCGATAGCGGGTCTTTGGACGCATCGCAGTTGGGAGTCATCGGCTCGGCACTCCTCTTCGCCTATGCCATCGGCAAGTTCGTCAACGGATTCATCGCCGACTACTGCAACATCAAGCGCTTCATGGCCACGGGACTCATCGTCTCGGCCGCGGCCAATGCCCTGATGGGGCTCATGGGGCTTGCCCATTCCGTAGTTCCGACAGCCGTGATATTCGTTGCATTCGCCGTGATGTGGGGCCTGAACGGGTGGGCGCAGTCCATGGGAGCGCCTCCGGCCATCATCTCCCTCTCGAGATGGTACCCCCTCAAAGAGCGCGGCACCTACTACGGGTTCTTCTCTGCAAGCCACAACCTCGGGGAGTTCTTCTCGTTCCTCTTCGTGGGAAGCATCGTGACCTTTGCGGGATGGCAGGCGGGGTTCTTCGGATCGGCCGTGGCCGGAGCCATCGGCGTGGTGCTGGTACTCTGCTGGCTCCACGACACCCCCGAATCGAAGGGACTGCCCCCGGTCGAGGCGCTGGCGCATGAAAAGCCCATCCCCGGAGCGGAGAAATCCGTCAAAGAGATTCAGAAACAGGTCCTCAGGACCCCGGCCGTGTGGGTGCTGGCTGCGGCGAGCGCCTTCATGTACATCTCGCGCTATGCCATAAACGGATGGGGCGTGCTGTTCCTGCAGGAGGCGAAGGGATTCTCGGATGTCGAGGCTATCTCGGTGGTCTCGATAAATGCCCTGCTGGGAATACTCGGGACGGTACTCTCGGGATGGTTTTCCGACAAACTGTTCAAGGGCGACCGGAAGATCCCGGCGCTGATCTTCGGCGTGCTGAACTCCATAGCGTTGGCGTTGTTCCTATACGGCGGAGATGCCATGTGGGTGAATGTGCTCTCGATGGTGCTCTTCGGAATAGCCATCGGGGTCTTGATCTGCTTCCTCGGGGGACTCATGGCCGTGGACATCGTGCCGCGAAAGGCCACGGGAGCCGCGCTGGGGGTCGTGGGAATCGCAAGCTACATCGCGGCAGGCATTCAGGACGTGGCGTCGGGATGGCTCATAGACAGGCACATCACCGTGGCGGCCGACGGCGCGAAGCACTACGATTTCAGGCCTGTAGCACTATTCTGGATCGCGGCGTCAGTAATATCATTCCTGCTCCCACTGTTCAACAAAAGCAAAGGGAAAATATCTTAAATGTAGCACCCCGGAATTTTCGATTTCGAAAAAATGGCTGCCTTTTACAAGATGGCCATTTTTTTTCGTATACGCATCTTCAATATTGTTAATCAGTAATATACGTTGTTTTTACCTTTGCTTTTTCATAATAAAAAAATAAAAATGCAATTCCGACCTAGCCGCATTTGCCGGCCATTTGTCCTTAAATAAAACCCTTAAACTCTTTCCTGACCCATGAATAAGCGTATCCTTTTTGGTGCTGTGCATTTAGTTCCCTTGCTTGCAGGGAGTTGCGACGGCAATTCGGCGGTTCCCGTTCCGGAAAATTCCCGCCCGAACATCATCTTTATCTTCTCCGACGACCTCGGTATCGGTGACTTGAGCTGTTATGGGGCGACGAAAGTCGCGACGCCCAACATCGACCGTCTGGCTGCGCAGGGGCAGCGCTTTACCAATGCCTATGCGACTTCCGCTACCAGTACGCCGTCGCGCTTCGGCCTGCTGACGGGCATGTATCCTTGGCGCCTGCCCAATACGCAGATCGCTCCCGGAAATTCCGAACTCATCATCGACACGGAGTGCCATACACTCGCCGATGCCATGCACGACGCCGGTTACGTCACCGGGGCCGTGGGCAAATGGCATCTCGGTCTGGGGCCTGTCGGTGGCACGGACTTCAATGTCGAGATACGTCCCGATGCGCGTGATATCGGTTTCGATTACGAATATCTCATACCCGCTACGGTAGACCGTGTGCCGTGCGTCTTCGTGGAGAACGGTCATGTCGTGGGGCTGGACCCCGCCGATCCGATCACCGTGAACTACGACCACAAGGTCGGCGACTGGCCGACGGGCTCCGAGAATCCCGAGTTGCTGAAGCTGCGTCCGAGCCACGGACACGACAACACGATCGTCAACGGCATTTCACGCATTGGATGGATGACCGGAGGCCGTTCGGCGCTGTGGGTCGACGAAGGCATCGCCGACACGATCGCCCTGAAGGCCACGCAGTTCATCGCCCGGCACAAGGACGAGCCATTTTTCCTCTATATGGGAACCAACGACGTGCATGTCCCGCGTGTTCCGCATCCCCGTTTTGCGGGTAAGAGCGGCATGGGGACCCGCGGCGACGTGATCCTGCAGCTCGACTGGACGATCGGCGAGGTGATGCGCACGTTAGACAGCCTCGGCATCGCCGACAATACGCTGCTGGTTTTCACCTCCGACAACGGTCCCGCGATCGACGACGGCTATCAGGACGAGGCGGCCATGCGGCTTGGAGGGCATACGCCTTCGGGCATCTACCGCGGCGGCAAGTACAGCCTTTACGAAGCCGGAACGCGCGTCCCGTTCATCGTGCGGTGGCCCGCATGTGTGAAACCGGGCGAGCAGTCCGCCGTCTTCTCGCAGATCGACGTTTACCGCTCGCTGGCAGCGCTGACCGGCGTCGCGCTGCCCGAAGGGGCTGCCCCAGACAGCCGCAACCACCTGCCCGAACTGCTCGGCGCGGGGCACTCCGACCGCGAATATGTCATCGAGCAGAACCGCCAGAATACGCTGGCGATCCTTTGCGGCGAATGGAAATACCTCGAACCGAGCGACAGGCAGAGCTACGAATACCGCAAGTCGGTCGAACTGGGCAATTCGCCCCGTCCTCAGCTTTTCCGCATCTCGAAAGACCCGTGCGAACGGCACGACGTGGCGGAGCGGTATCCCGAAATCGTCGAAGAACTCGCTGCAAAACTCGATGCCGTGAAGAAAGGACGGTAGAATTCCGAAACAACCATAAACAGATAAAACTATGAAACGATTTTTTTGGATCGTCGGTTTGTTGGCGTGCGTATCGTTGGCAGCTTGCGACGACGACAATCCCGAAACCACCGACAGCGCCGTCGTCTACACGGCCGAAGGAAATGTCAACGCGGGCGATGTCGAGAAATCGATCACGCTCTACACGACCTGCGACTGGACCGCAGCGGGCGATGAGTGGATTACGGTCGAGCCGGCCGGCGGATCGCGGGGCATTTTCGCCGTTCGCCTGAGCTTCGGCGCCAACGGCACGGGCAGTCCGAGGACCGGCACGGTGACCTTTACCGCCGGCTCCTACAAAGAAACCTATACATTCACCCAGAAAGCCGAATAACGGCGACTGCTATGGACGAAAGAGAACGACAACGCCGAATCCTGAATTTCATCTATGCCCAGCCCGATATTCCGACCTCCGTCAGGCAGGCTTTCAGGCAATGGATGGCGGATCAGGATCGGAATCCGGAGGTCGACAGACTGATGGAAGAGCTGTGGGAGACCAACGATGCGGAAGCTTCGCCGGAAAAGATCCGGAAGGGGTTGGATCGACTGCATGCGAAGATTCGCAGGAGCCGCTTGCAGCGTGTGCTCCGGTATGCCGGTGCGGCGGCCGCCGCTGTTCTGATGTTTGCGGGGGGCTATTTTTCCGCCACCCGTTCCGAAGAGCCTGTCGAGCGGATTACGCTGGTGACGGCGAAAGGGCACATGGGAGAATTCACCCTGCCCGACGGCTCGCGCGTATGGCTCAACGAAGAGAGCCAGCTCGCATACGACGCCGATTTTTCCGGCAGGATCCGCGAGGTGACGCTCTCGGGAGAAGCCTTTTTCGAGGTCGAACAGGATTCGCTGCGGCCGTTCCGCGTCGACATGGGAGGGCTGGAGATCGAGGTGCTGGGCACGTCGTTCGACGCGATCGGATATGCGGCCGATCCTGCCCGGCAGGTCATCCTCAAAAGCGGTTCCGTCAGCATTTCGGGCGAAGGGCTTTCCCGTCCTGTCCGGCTTTGTCCCGACCAGAAATTCACACAGAACGTGTTTCAGGGCGAATTCTCCATTGAGCAGGTCGATGCACGGAATTACTGTCAGTGGTTCGAGGAGCGTCTGGTATTCTACAATATGCCGCTGGCGGACATCATGGTCAACTTGGAACGCAAATACCATGTCGAGATCGTGCTTTCGTCCTCGCTTCCCGCCGACCGACGGTTGTCGCTGGTCGTTCAGCACGAACCATTGGAAGACATCATGGAGGTTATTTCGAGACTGATGCCGGTTCGTTGCCAGATCGACGGCGACCGGGTGTTCGTCACGAACCGGGGCAAATCCAGATAAACTCACAGCGAAAAACCTAATAACAAACCAAGTAATTATGAATGAACCGAATTTCTACCTGAAAACGATGTGGCGGGGAGTGCTGGCCGTCGTCCTGTGTGCCTGCTTCGCCATTCCGGTGCGGGCGCAGACGCCGGTCGTCACGCTCGATGCCCGGAACGTCACCATCAAGGAACTTCTGCAGCGGATCGAGGCGGTGAGTCCTTACACGTTCGCTTATGTGAATGCCGAGATCGATACGCCTCCTCATCGGAAGGTTACGGTGAAAGCCGAAAACCGGAGTATCGAATCCATCCTTGCGGAGGTCCTTCCCGATGTGAGCGTCGAGATCAAAGGCCGCAAGATCATCCTCACCGCCAAGCCGAAAGAGACGCCGAAGGCCGCAGCCGACGCCGTCCGCACGGTGAAGGGCCGCGTGACCGACGAAAACGGGGCGCCCGTGATCGGCGCCACCGTCATCCTGAAAGGCACCACGACGGGCACGGCGACGGGGCTCGACGGCGAATATGCACTGTCGATCCGCCAGAAAAACGCGGTGCTCGAAGTGTCGCTGATCGGTTATAACAAAGTTTCCGTCGCACTCTCGGACACCCAGACCGAGGCCGACGTACAGCTCGCTTCCGAAGCGATCGCCGTGGACAACGTGGTGGTCGTGGGCTACGGCGTGCAGAACAAACGCGACGTGACGACGTCGATCGCGTCGATCAAGGCCGAGGATTTCAAAGGGCTTGCGACGACCGATTTCCGCGACGCCATGGCCGCCAAGATGCCGGGCGTGCAGGTGCTCCAGCTGGGCGGCCAGCCCAACGGCAACGTCTCGATCCGCATCCGCGGCATTCAGTCCGCCACGTCGGGTAACGAACCGCTCTACGTCATCGACGGCGTTCCGTGCGACGCCCGGGCCTTCTCGAACCTCGACAGCAACGACATCGAGAGCCTCGAGGTGCTCAAGGACGCTTCGGCGGCGGCGATCTACGGTTCGCGCGGCTCGTGCGGCGTCATCCTCATCACGACCAAGCGCGGCCAGGACGAACATCCCGTGATCCGTTACGACGGTCAGTTCAGCGTCTCGGGCGTGTCGAAAACCTATGATATGCTCAATGCCTACGAGTTCGCGCAGCTCTACAAGGAGTCGCGCGACAACGCCTATCTGACGGAGGTGCCGTCGGGGTCGATCGACGATCCCTACAACGAACGCGGGGCAACGGGCTATTACAAGGTTCCGCCCATCATCACCGCCTATCTCGAAGACAAGAGCGGCACGCTGACCGACACCGACTGGCAGGACGCCATCTTCCGCACGGCTCTGGCGCACAAGCACAGCCTTTCGGTTTCGGGACGCACCAAGACGCTGAGCTATTACGTCGGCGCCAACTACCTCTACCGCGAGGGAACGATCATCGGGTCGGATTTCGAGCGTTATGGAATGCGGGCCAATATCGACGGCAAGCGCAAGCGGCTGAAATACGGCGCCAGCTTCTCGCCCTCCTACTCGAAATACAATTTCGTGGATGCGGACGCCCAGTACGGAAACGACGGTGTGATCGCTTCGGCGCTGATGGCGGCTCCGATCTTCCCGGTCTACAACGCCGACGGCTCCTACAACTGGGACAACAACGGCTATCTGCGCCTCGAGGAGAACGGCGTGGGCGACACGCAGTTCAACGAAACGCTGAACCCCGTGGCGCTGGCGCTCGAGATCGACGACGTGCGCGAACGGCTCAATATGCAGGGTAGCGTCTATGCCTCCTATGAATTCATCGACGGGCTGGAATACAAGATCACGGCCGGCGGAGACTACTATAACTATTTGCGCAACTACTACCGGCCGTCGTATATTCCGCTGAAGAACAAGGCCAATTACAAGGACCCGTCGAATCCCACGGCGAAGAGCATCACCAACTCCTATTTCCATTGGACGCTCTCGAACCAGCTCTCTTTTTCGCGCCGTTTCGGCGACCATTCGCTCAACGCCGTGGCCGTCTGGGAGGCGGAAAAGGAGCATGTCAAAACGTCGCAGATCGTCGGCACGGGGGTCAAAGGCGACGACAAGATCCGCACTACGAAGGGCAAGACCATCGACCCGGCGGATACCTACAACAACGAGTATGCCTACACGTTCGCCTCGTGGCTCGTGCGTGCGCAGTACTCCTACAAGGGCCGTTACATGGTCTCGGCGTCGATTCGCGGCGACGGTTCGTCGCGCTTCGCTCCCAACACCCGGTGGGGTTATTTCCCGGCGGCCTCCCTGGGCTGGCGCATAAGCGACGAGAGCTTCCTGCGCGACGTGAAATGGATCGACGACCTCAAGCTGCGTCTCAGCGTCGGCGTGACGGGCAATGCCCAGATCGGCAACTCGGAATATCTGCAGCTCTACGGTTCGACGAACGTCGACCTCGGCAACGGACTCCGGCCGCAGGTCTATCCTTCGCAGATTGCCAATCCCGATCTGGGCTGGGAGCGCAATACGCAGTATGACGTGGGTCTGGACCTCAGCTTCTGGAAAGGAACGCTGGGCCTGACCGCCGACTACTACTATTCGAAGACTACCGATATGTTGTTCGACGTTCCCGTTTCGTCCGTGTCGGGACTCACGTCATCCAACATGAACATCGGTTCGATGGAGAATCAGGGCGTGGAGCTGGGGCTCACCTCGCGGCGGCGCTTCGGGGACTTTTCCTATTCGTTTTCGGCCAACTGGTCGCTCAACCGCAACAAGGTGCTGAGCCTCGGCGAAGGGAATGCCGACATCATCAAGGAGGCGTCGTTCGACGGAGCCTATTACATCACGCGCGTGGGCCAGCCTGTCGGCTGCTACTACCTGCTCGTGCAGGACGGCATTTTCCACAACAAGGAGGAGTTGAACTCCTATCCCCATTTCAGCACCACGCAGGTGGGCGATTTCCGCTTCGTCGATGCCAATGGCAACGGCATTCTCGAAGAGGATGCCGACCGTGTGATCGTGGGTAACTACATGCCCGACTTTTACTACGGCTTCTCGGTCAATCTCTCCTGGAAGGGCTTCGACCTGGCGGCCAATTTCCAGGGCGTTTACGGCAACGAGATCCTGAACCTCGAACGCCGCTACCTGATGAGCAATTCCATGAGCCAGAACATGACCCGGGACGCATTGCAGCGCTTCCCCTACGGCGAGATGAACCGTCCGAACCGCAAGCTGACGGGCAATACCGCCGCCTGCACCTCGACTTTCCACGTCGAGGACGGCTCCTACCTGCGCCTGCAGAACCTCTCGCTGGGCTACACCTTCCCCGACAAGTGGACCCGCAAGGCCGGCATCTCGAAGCTGCGCGTCTACGTGCAGGGGTCGAACCTTTTCACGTGGACCGACTATTCGGGTTACAATCCCGAGGTCAGCAACCATGCGAGCGACGCCCTGCGTCCGGGCGAGGACTACTGCTCTTATCCGCTGGCACGCACGTTCAGCGTCGGCATCAATTTCAACCTCTAATCGACCGGAATCATGAAATCAACATATTATCTTTTACTGGGCGTCGCAGCCCTCGGGGCGGCTTCCTGCACTGACAGCTTCTTCGAACAGTACCCGAGCAACAGCGTCACGGAGAACAACTACTACATTACCGACGACGATTTCGACCAGGGCGTGGCGGCCTGCTACCACAAGCTCAAGACCCAGATGGGCTACCATCTCAACGAACTGGCCTACCGCAGCGACGAGTGCTGCAAACAGGCCATGACCGTTTCCGATGCGTCGACCTACTATTTCGACCATTTCGAGGAGAACTCCAGCAACGCCATCATGAGCGATATCTGGAACGCCTGGTACAACGGCATCTACCGCTGCAACGATGTGCTTGACCATCTCGAAGGCCGTGAAGAACTGGCCAATTACGACAAATACCGCGGCGAAGTCCTGTTCATGCGGTCGTGGTGGTATTTCAACCTTTACAGGGCTTTCGGCGTCGTGCCCATTGCGCACAAGGTCGTGTCTCCGGCCGATGCCAAGACGATCCGCCGCTGCACGGACGACGAGATGTACGCCCTGCTGACGGGCGATCTGGCCGAGGCGGCCCGGCTGCTGCCGGCGTCGAAGGGTGCCGAGAAAGCCCGTGTCACCGATATTGCGGCGTGGACACTCCTTGCGAAGGTCTACCTCACGTTCGGCAAGCCCGGCGAGGCCAAGACGGCCCTCGAAGAGGCGATGAAGAATCCCAACTACGGACTGGTGAACACCACGGCGGATGCCTTCAACGTGAAAAACAAGTTCAACAAGGAGATCATTTTCGCGCTCTACTACAACAAGGCCAACGATACGGGTCACGGTTACTGGTATTCGACCACCAAACCTGAAGAAGCGCAGCTGACGCAGCCCGCTCCGGTATTCCGGGCGCTTTACGACGCGCGGGACAACCGTCTGCCGCTGATCGCCGAGTACACGGAGGACAAAAAGGGAACCTGGCTGCTGAACAAATGGTTCGACAACCGGAACGATGCCCTGAAAGGCAACGTGGTGGAGAACGACTTTCCGCACCTGCGCTATGCCGACGTGGTGCTGATGTACGCCGAAGCGCTGGCCGAATCGGGCAGCAGCCTGGGCGATGCGCTGGAGTGGCTCAACAAGACCCGCACGCGGGCTGGGCTCGACGCGCTCAAGGCCGAGGACATTCCCTCGAAGGGGGCCTTCATCGAAGCGCTCGCCGATGAACGCGGCCGCGAGTTCGCCCTCGAAGGCCACCGCTGGTTCGACCTCGTGCGACTGGGGCTGGCGCTCGACCGCTTCCACGAAATGGGCTACAAGCTCGATGCGCACAATCTGCTGTTTCCCATTCCGCAGAACCAGATCGAGATCGTGAACGACAAGACGATACTCTGGCAGAACCCCGGTTACTGATCGTAAAAATTCAAAGCTGTTTCAATCATGAAAAAACTGATTCATATATGCATCCTGTCGGGCCTCGCGGCGCTTGCCGCGTCGTGCTGGACCGAAGACATTCCCGAAGCCGGCGCCGCACGGCATCAGGTTGAGGCGCTCACGGCCACGCCCGGCGACGAAGAGGTGACCCTCGCCTGGGAGATTCCCGACGGGTGGAACCCGACCGATTACATCGTCTTCTATACCGACGAGGAGTCGCAGACCGTGACGCTGCGCACCGGCGGCGCAAGCCGGTATGTCGTCGACAAACTGACCAACGGCATTTCCTATAATTTCAATGTGCAGGCCGTTTACGGCAAACTGATCTCCAACGCCGTAACCGTGGCGGGCCGGCCTTCCACGTCGCGTCTCCCGGTCACGGACCTCGCGGTTACGGATACGGGCGACGGCTATGTGGCGCTCGTGTGGTCCGCACCTTCGACCCTCGTGGAGAAATATACGCTCTCTTATTACGACGAGGATATGCCGGGTGATATCCGGACGCAGGAGATCGGCAAGGAGGAGACGGCCTACCGGTGCGAAGGGCTCACCAACGACAAGACCTGGTTTTTCTTGCTGGCGGCCGAATACGCGAAGGGAGCGGCTGAAGCGGATGTGGTCCGTGCCATGCCGACCAAGGCCATTCCCTATTTCATCTCCTCGGAAACGGCGGCTGTCGACCAGCCCGTCACGTTCGAATTCAACCGGACGGCCTATGCCGATGCGAGCGACGTGACGTGGACCTTCCCCGACGGTACGGTCCTCACGGGCGATAAGATTCTTTCGGGATTCAAGACCACGGGCAGTCAGATCGTCATGCTGTCGGCGAAGATCGACGAATCGCTGCGCGAGTGGAAAATCACGGTCGAAATCCGTCCTTACGTCGTCAATTTCATGGATTGGGAGCAGGCCGACGGTGCCAAATACGAAAGCCCCACTTACACTTGCCCGGTGCTTTCGCCCGATGCCGGAACGGTGTATGTCAATACGGGCAACAAGGTCAGCAACCTCTATGCTTTCGACGTGCGTACCGGCAAAAACAAATGGACGTTCAAGCCGACCGATAACGGCGATATACAGGCCGAATCGAAATCGATGGTGGCCGTCAATCCGGTATCGGGCGACATCTACTACGGAACCAGCGCCGGCGGGCAGTTCTATGCCGTGAAGCCGGACGGTACGCTGCACTGGAAATTCAGCAAATGCGGATCGATGAACTCGGCGCCTCCCGCTGTCAGCGCCGACGGCACGGTGGTCTACATCGCCGATGCAAAAGGCGATCTCTATGCGCTCGACGCCGAGACCGGCACGGAGCGGTGGAGTGCACCCTATGCGGCCGGCGGCTGCGGTTACGGCTTGCTGGTCAACGGCGGCGAGGTGGTCCTGGGGGCCAAAACAGCGATTCATTTCGTGAACGCCGCCGACGGCACGAAGATCGAAGCGGTCTCGGTTTCGATCGTCAACTCGATCGGTTTCGCCGTGAGTCCCGACCGGAAGAAGGCTTATTTCGCTTACGCCACGACCCTGGCGGCCGTCGATCTGGACTCGCACACGCTGTATGCCCGGAGTGCAGCCGGAGGGGACAACTACTACCAGCCCATCGTAGCCGGCGACGGAACGGTTTTCGCCGGAACTAAAGACGGATATGTGCGGTTCTTCTCGTCCGATCTGCAGACGATGATCCATGAAGAGCAGCCGAGCAGCGTGAAGAAAAACACCTTCAATTTCACGCGCCCGCTGGTCGATGCGAACAACCGTTTCTATATTATGGCGTCCGGCAGCACTACGGAGGACAGCCTCGTGCTGGAGTACGATACGTCCGGAAACAAGATCTCCGACTGGAGCTATACACAGAACAACGGCCAGAACGGCTGCAACCTCGCGGACGGCGTATTATATACCGTCAACCAGGGTTCCGGAGACGGCGGGAACGGTCTTTTTATCGGTAAATACATCGGGGCGGCACGCGGCAAGGGCTGGTCGTCGCATGGAGGCGACCACTGCGGTTCGGGCTGTATTCAGTCGTCGCTGATCGAATGGTAATGAAAAACTGAACGAAAAATGAAACACCTATTTTTAGGTTTGTTCCTGCTGCTGGGCGGCGCACTGTATGCCGCCCGGCCGATGGGAACCTCGCTCGGCATTCTCGGCGGACCGACGGCGGAGAAACTGGCCGAGGTCCGCGACGCCGGAATCGGGTATGTCGAGGTGACGTTCCACGCATTCACCCATAAAACCCCGGATGCCGAGTGTTACGCGGAGGCTTTCGCGCTGCGCGATAGGCTCGAAAAGGCCGGATTGAAGGTCTGGTCGTGCCACCTGCCTTTCGGCCGGAAATGCGACATCTCGGTCGTCGATCCCGTACAGCGGGAACGAAATGTAGCCTATATCGAACGGATGATCCGGTTGTCCGCCATCTTCCGTCCCCAACGACTGGTGTTGCATCCCGGATCGCGGCCCGTTCCGGAGGAGGAGCGCAGCGAACGCGAACGCTGTGCCGCCAACTCCATCTGCCGGCTGTCGCTCGCGGCGGAAGAGATCGGCGCCGTGCTGTGTGTGGAGAATATGCCCCACAGCATCGGCCGCACCTCGGTCGAGATGCTCCGCCTGATCGGAGGATGCCCCGAGGCTATGGTCTGCTTCGACACGAATCACCTGCTTCTGGAGAGCCACGCCGATTTTATCGGGGCGCTCGGCGACCGGATCGCCACGGTCCATCTGTCCGATTACGATGGCCGCGACGAACGCCACTGGCTGCCCGGCAAAGGAGTGATCGACTGGCCGGACCTCTGCGGCCGACTGCGGCGGGCAGGCTACCGGGGAGTGTATATCTTCGAGGTGCACCACGGCGAAGCCACATGCCGCGACCTCGTGAAGGCCTACGGGCAGGTGCTGCACAAAAAATAACAAGCAATCATTCAACTGACTTACGATATGAAAAACAGATTATACGGACTTTTGGCCCTGCTGGCCGGGACATTGCTTCTCGGCACAGGGTGCAGCGACGACGAATCCGGGCGGACGCTGCTCGCCGCAAAAACAAACCTGACGCTTGCGAAATACTGCAATGCCGAGGACGGCCTCACCTCGGTCGTCTGGAAAAAGGGCGAGCAGGCGGCCCTGGTCGCCGAGGGGCCCGGTCGGACGGAACCGGTTTTTGCCGAACCGATTCTTCCCGGCACGGAGCGTTCGCTTTTCCTTTTCAACGTCACGGCGCCGCGGGGCCCCGTGCCCGTGGCGGCTTGGTGGCCTGCCGATGCGCAGGTGACCTGTGAGGACGGGGTGCTAAAAACCTCGATCCCCGCCGCGCAGGACGGGACGCTCGCCCAGCCCCTGCTCGTGGGACATACGACCGGGGTCGTCAACTCCTACGAAGGGGTCGACATGGAGCTTTCCCAGCTCGGATGCACGATGTATATCCGGCTCATTCAGAATAGTTATAAGGTTACGCGCGTCGTCGTCGAAGCCAACGGCTGCGAGATGATCGGCGGCGAAGTGTCGGTCCGCATGGCGGACTGGAACGTCACGGCTTCGGCGCCGCAGGTGATCGTGACGCCCGCCGTTCCGGTCGACTGCGCTGCCGGAGGTCAGACGCTCGTCGCGCTGCTGGCACCTGTGGCCCTTTCGTCGGGCTACACGGTGACTTTGTACGACGGCGATACGGAGGTTGATAAACTGGTCAACAATACGCCGGTGCGACTGGCGCAGGGAGGTAAGGTCGATACCGCCGAGGCGGAGAAACTCCCGACGCAGCTGCTGTTCTGCGGCAACAACACCGCCTGCGTGATCGAGGTCGGCAGCGAGCCGCTCGCCGATTATCGTGACGCCGTCGTATGGCGCTGGGATTCCCGTTCGGTCGCTCCGGTTCTGGGCATTCCCGAGTCGCAGTGCCGTGTCGGCGAGGGCAAGCCCGTGGACAACAACCGCAAACTGCTGTTTTCGGGCGCTACGGGCTGGTGCGTGCTTTATGACCGGCAAACCGACGGCATTCTCTGGTGGTCGACCTCCTGCCCGCAGGTGCACTCGTCCGATCTGTTGCCCAACGACCGGGTGGTGCTGGCCTGCTCGTCGGGAGCGGACGCCAACTGCAACAAGGTGCAGGTCTACGATCTCGGCCAAAACAACAAGGTGTTGTGCCAGTACGATTTGGAATCGGCGCACGGCGTGGTGTGGAACGAGATGACCCAGCGTCTTTATGCCATCGGGGGCAAGAGTCTGAAAATATACAAATTGAAGAACTGGGACACCGACGCTCCCGAACTCGAAGAGGAACGGACGGTCGAAACGCCCAAAAACTCGGTGCACGACCTGACTGCGGTCAATTCCCACAGCCTTTGCATCGCAGGCAAAAGCGCCTATGTTTATAATACGGCATCGGGAACCTTTTCCGAACTGACCCACTTTTCGGCCTGCACGGCGCTTAAATCGGTGAACTATAACGAGGATACCGGCGAAGCATGGTATACGGATGCCACCGAACCCGAAGGAGATCAGGACTGGACCACGCAGACGCTGCGCCACACGTCGAATGTGAAAAGCGGGGAAGTGGACCTTTTGATCCGCATCCCCGATCTGAGCGTGTATAAGGTTCGGGTTTTGAGGTGGTAGAAATACCGCATGGTCTGCGAGATCTGCAACCGCAGACGCTCCGAATAGAGCGTCTGCGGTTCATCTGTGCGTGACATCGCCTGTGGAGCCTCTGTGAGTCGTTTCGCGTACATAATGGTTCTTGTTTGCGTAATTCACAAAATGGGATAATCTTGCGATGCAAATGGTTAGACGCGACATGAATTTATTTTGAATGTCGTGCTGATCTACCAGATAATATATTTGTATCCTTGCAACAAGAAAGGTAACTTTGTAAACAATGAACGAAGAGCAATTATTGTTAGATAGACTTGGTCAGGGGGATATTGATGCTCTCGATGCGCTCTATGTACGTTATGCTCCGAGGGTGTACGACTTCTCACTTCGGTTTCTGAAAAATGAAACCGAGGCGGAAGACGTTACGCAGGATATTTTTCTGCAAGTGTGGGAAAACCGCTCCCTGATGGGGCAAGTGCTGTCGATCCGTGCCTACCTGTTCCGGATGACGCGCAATGCGATCTTCAATCGGTTCAAACGTTCCAAAATGCACCTGCAATACATTCGGCACTCCGAGACCCGCGAAACGGAACTGTCGGTCGACCCCGGCGGGCGCATAACGACGGAAGATCTGCTGGAAATGATCGAGCTGGCGATCGAGAACCTTCCGGAACAATGCCGGCGGGTGTTCAAAATGAGTCGTTACGAACATATGTCCTATAATGAAATCGCCGAAAACCTCGGGATCAGCCCGCATACCGTGCAGTTTCATATTTCGGTGGCACTGACGCGATTGCGTAAGATATTGTCTGTCATGTCATTTTTTGTCTGATGAAAAATTGAAGAATTATAATCATGAATACAACCTACTTCCAGACGACAGGTTTGTCCGTCTTATCGCTTGCGGCCGTCGGCTGCGGCGAGCAGCATCCGGGGATTGAATCTTCCGAACGTCCCAACATCGTGCTTTTTCTGGCTGACGACATCGGCGCCGAATGTTTCGGCTGCATGGGCGGCGTCTCCTACGACACGCACACGATCGATTCGCTGGCCCGCAACGGCCTGTTCTTCCCCAATATGCACGCGCAACCGCTGAGTTCGCCTTCGCGCGTGCAACTGATGACCGGTCAGTACAACGACCGCAACTACGTCTGTTTCGGCTATATGAACGACGACGATCCCAATTTTGCCCAGCTGGCCCGGCAGGCCGGCTATACGACCGGAATGTTCGGCAAGTGGCAGCTCGGACGCGACCGCGAGATGCCCACGCGCCTGGGATGGGACGAGTGGTGCCTTTTTCAGCTCGAGGTGTACAAGGAGTTCAACGGCCCGACCGGCACCGACCGCTACGCCAACTGCATGATAGACAACCACGGTCATTACGAGTATTCGACCTACGGTCCTGACGGGTTCGAAGGGGCAGCCTTCGAATTCCTCGACCGGCAGAAGGAGTCCGGAAAACCATTCCTGCTCTACTGCTCCACGCCGCTCGTGCATACGCCCCATACGCCGACTCCCGATTCCGAGAGCTGGGATATGGATTTCCTCGGACGGTTCGGGAAGGACACCTCCAATTTCCGCGACATGGTGGCCTATCTGGACAAGAAGGTCGGACGCATGGTGCAACGGCTCAAGGAGAACGGGCAGTGGGACAATACGATCTTCATCTTCACGTCGGATAACGGCACCTCGACGCGTATCGTTTCGCAGATGGCCGACGGCACGCTGCGCCGCGGCGGCAAGGGCGATCCGCGGGGCGTGGGGACTTCGGTTCCGCTGATCGTCTGCTGGGGAGATCGCATCGCGCCGCGCGTCAGCGAACGGCTGGCCGATTTTACGGATTTCTTCCCTACGTTCGCCGACGCCATGCGGATCGGGGTTCCCGCGGAGTGGAAACTCGACGGCGTGAGCCTCTATCCCGAGATCGTGGGACAGAAACCGTTGGAGAAAGAGATTTCATTGATGCACTACAATCCGCTTTGGCCGACGGCGCCGGCGCCGTATGCTTCACGGGCTGCCCGTACTGCCGAATACAAATACTATTGGGACGGACGCTTCTACAATACCAAGGAGGATTTTATGGAAGAGTGCCCGATCGACATCGCATCGTGCAACGACGAGGTGAAGGCGATTTACCGCAGGCTGAAAGCACGGGTCGAAGAATGCCCCGATTTCCGCCCCGACATGCCCGGAGCTCCACGGAGAGGTGATTACGGTACGTTCTACGACTTTGCCGAACCCAATAACCCCTTCTGATGAACTACATTACTTGGAGCAAGGGTCTGCGGGAGTTATTTGACAGGGTGAGAATACAGACGCAGGACAAGGCATAAGATCGTATCCTAATCATTACCTGCCACATGCAAATAGAGTTGTAACTTTTTAAGATACAACTCTATCTACAAATAAGTGGATAGTACTCCGGTAGGGTATCTCTCTCCCGACCAATAGATCGGGAGAGAGATTTCTGATAAATTTTATCAACCCACAGTGTCTTTTTTCGAGCGGGCTACGGCTCTGAACATGTGCCGAAAGGCCGCAACGGGATGATACAGCAACATCCGCGGTCCGGCATAGCGCATCACTTCGCGGGTCTTCTCCCGATGGGCCGGAGCATAACAGTGTGTCGGACAGTCTTTGCAGGCACTTTTCTGATTCCCGTAACGGCAATGCTCCAGACGCTTGCAGGCATACTCCAATAAACTGCGGCACTCATCGCACAGCTCCCTGTTGCCTTCTTTATGCCGGCAGTACAGTCCGATCATCTGCCGGATCGTCTCTTTTCCCGTTCTATGCGCGTCATTGCAACCTATTGTGTTTTTACCACCGGCAATTCATCCCAACTTGTCGTATAACGCAGACTGAGGTGGGCGCGGTTCATCTGAAACGGCTCGGTTCCCTGTGCTGCTATGACGATCTTACCTTTACCGTATTCCGTATTTACCTTATCCAGCACTTTCATCAGACGGGCGTGTTTCTCCGCATCTGCCGGAGCGAACAGCGAGGCTTGTGTCTCCGAGGCGGGAGATATCTCGGAGAGAATGACCCCGGCCTTCTTATAACCATAGCCCCGTTGGTAAATCCTACGCAATGCGGCCCGTGCGCATTTGACGATTTCCAACGTACTGGATGTGGGTTCGGGCAACGCGATAAGTCCCGTTTCATAGCGCTGGGGCTGATCGTCCCGATGCCGGTTGGTGTAGATGTAGCTGCGGATCTCACGGCATACGGAGTGCTGTCCCCGGAGTTTTTCGGCACACATGGACGCAAATTCCGAAACGAGGCGTTCGAGTTGTTCCTGCTCATAGATTTCTTTGGGGAAGCTCCTTGATATGGTGATCTGCTGTTTTTGGGGCGGCATTTGTTCGAAAGCTATACACTCTATGCCCTGCAACTCTTTCCACATCCGAAGTCCGACAACGCCCATACGTGCATGTACCCATTGCTGGGATAACTGTACGAACTCCAATGCCGTTTTCAGGCCCATGCTGTCGAACATCTTGCCGTAACGGCGTCCGATACCCCAAATATCACGTAGCGGGAAGGTCGCCAACACCTTCTCGATATCCTGCGGGCGTTGCATATAGCAGCATCCCGCGAGTTTGGGATATTGCTTGGCCAGCTTCGAGGCGATCTTCGCCAGCGTTTTCGTAGGTGCGATACCGATGCTGACCGGAATGCCCGTATTGCGGCGGATCGTGCGTCCTATGCTGTGTCCGTACTCGTCGAGCAGTTCCGCAATGCCGCGTAAATCGAAGAATGCCTCGTCGATGGAATAGACCTCCGTATTGGGTACCAGCGACTTCAGCGTTTCCATGACGCGGTGCGACATGTCACCGTAGAGCGTATGGTCGGCCTTCACCTCCCGCACGAAGTCGAGTTTGTCCTCGGCGTCGCCCATCATCACGCGGCCCTGTTCCTGCTCGATGCGTAGGAACTGGTCGATGTCGGGGTGGAGTTCGAGACCGATGTCGCCGCCTACGGGAATGGTCATCAGCATCACCTGCAGGTTCGTGCCCGTCCACAGTGCCGTACGGAAATTTTCGTTGCCCACGGTGTAAGCTTCGATGTCCTACGTCCTGCCGGACGGCGGACGGTCGTCGCTGTATGCCGTCGGGGCGGAGTTCACGATTCTCTGCTTCGTCGATCCCGGGTGTCCGGAGTGCGGCGAGGTGCGCCGGGCGCTGGCCCGGCAGCGGGTGGTGAACCGCCTTGCGGGGCAGGGACGGCTGCGGGTGGTGGCGCTTTACAGTTCGCCCGAGGAGGACGAGGCGGCGTGGCGGGCTTCGCTCGGGGAGTATCCCGACGACTGGATCGCCGCTTACGATGCCGGAGCGCAGGTGCATTACCGGGGCCTTTACGACCTGCGGCGCGTGCCGTGCCTCTACCTGCTGGACGCCCGCAAACGAGTCCTGTGCAAAGGGGCCGTGACGGCGGAACAGATCGCCGGGGCATTGGAAAAAGCCATTTCCCGCTGACGGCGACACAAGCCGCGAACCGGGGTTCGCGGCTTTTTCGTGCCGGGCGGCAGGGCCTTTGCAGGGCGCCGGAAGGGCGATTGGTCGTCCAAATGAAAAAAAAGTGTTATATTTGCCCGAATTTTTAAACCAAAATACGATGGGATATAATTTATTGAAAGGAAAGAAGGGACTTATTTTCGGAGCCCTGAACGAGCAATCCATCGCCTGGAAGGTGGCGGAGCGTGCCGTGGAGGAGGGTGCCGAAATCGTTCTCACCAATACAGCCGTATCTATCCGCATGGGAACCATCTCGCAGCTGGCCGAGAAATGCAACACGATCGTCGTCCCGGCAGACGCCACGAGCGTCGAAGACCTCGAGAACCTGATCGACAAGACGATGGAGCATTTCGGCGGCAAATTCGATTTCATGCTCCACTCGATCGGCATGTCGCCCAACGTCCGCAAGGGCCGCACCTACGACGACCTGGATTACGATTTCCTCTCGAAGACACTCGATATTTCGGCCGTTTCATTCCATAAGGCCATTCAGGTGGCCCGCAAGAAGGACGCCATCAACGACTGGGGTTCGATTGTGGCCCTTTCCTACATCGCCGCCCAGCGCACGCTCTACGGCTACAACGACATGGCCGACGCCAAGGCGCTGCTGGAGTCGATCGCCCGGAGTTTCGGTTATATCTACGGCCGGGAGAAGCATGTGCGCATCAATACCGTGTCGCAGTCGCCGACGCCGACCACCGCGGGAAGCGGCGTGCTGGGACTGGGCGACCTGATGGGGTTTGCCGAGAACATGTCGCCGCTGGGCAATGCCTCGGCCGAAGATTGCGCGAACTATGTGCTGACGCTCTTCTCGGATCTCACGCGCAAGGTAACGATGCAGAATCTTTACCACGACGGCGGATTCTCGTCGATGGGTATGTCGCGCCGCGCCATGAAGACCTACGAGAACGGCATGCGCTTCGAGGATGTGCACCAGAATCAGTATCCGTTTGGAAACAAAGAGAAGGAATAGACCGGAAACGGATGAATGAAAGAGCGGAGGCCGAAGCCTCCGCTCTTTTTGTTCAGTACTGGTGATCGTCGCCGCGAATCTCCTCGCGAGTGATCGGGCGGCGGTTCATGGCCCGCCAGGCGTACCAGATGTAGGCCGCGACGAACGGCACGAACAGCGACACCCACGCCATGGTTTTGAGCGTGAAGAGGCTCGACGAGGAGTTGTAGATCGTCAGCGACGACTGCATATCCGTGAGCGAAGGGTAGTAGGCGGTGTTGTTCCATCCCGCGAGTAGCAGCAGCGACAGCACCGTGAGCACCGTGCCGGCGCCTCCGAACCACACCGCATGGCGGCTGCCGCGCCATCCCAGCCAGATGCTCCACAGCGCCGAAACCACGCCGATGAGCAGCACGGCCGTGACGTAGGGCATCTCCAGCAGGTTGTGGAGGTATTTGTAAGGTTCGACGGAGATCGTGCCCGCAGCATCGACAGCCATGCCGTCGGCCAGCACGAGGGCGAGGAGCCACACCACGAAGCAGACGACGAACAGCGGACCGAACGTTCGCAGGCGGTTTTGTGCCCGGCGGAAGATCACCTCGTCGTCGATGTTGTTCATAAAATATTGGCACGCGAGGGTCATGGCCAGCAGGACCACCGCCACGCCCAGCAGCACGTTGCGCCACTCGGCGACGGCTTCCAGTCCGTGCCACGGCGTCGCCCACTGCGAAATGACTGCCGCGCCGCCCTGGTTGGCGAGGTTGAGGCGGTCGACGGTGAATTCCGCCCCCGTGAAGAAGGTCCCCACGGCGGTGCCTATGAGCAGCGGGCCCAGGATGCCGTTTATCAGCAGGAAGGCGTTGAAGGTCCGTTCGCCGAAGACGTTGGCCGGTTTGCGGCGGTATTCGTAGGCCACGGCCTGCAGCACGAAGCAGAACAGAATGGCCATCCAGACGTAGAACGCCCCGCCGAACGACGTGGAGTAAAAGAGCGGGAACGAGGCGAAGAAGGCTCCGCCGAAGGTCACGAGCGTCGTGAAGGTGAATTCCCATTTGCGGCCCAGCGAGTTGACGAGCATGTTGCGCTCCTCTTCCGTGCGGCCGATGTTGTACAACAGCGCCTGCCCGCCCTGCACGAACATCAGGAAAACCAGCAGGGCCCCCAAAAGCGAAATGATGAACCACCAGTAGTGTTGGAGTAGTGTCAGCGTATCCATGGCTTAGTCGTTTTTAGGGCCTATTTTAATTTGTCGGAACATAATGCTCAGTTCGGCGATGAGCAGCGCCGTGAAGAGCGCCAAAAAGAGGAAGAAGGTCACGGAGACCGATCCGCTGGGGATTTTCGAGGCCGCGACGCCCACGGGCATCAGGTTCTGGATGGCCCACGGCTGGCGTCCCACCTCGGCCACGATCCAGCCGGCCTGCGAGGCGAGATAGGCCAGCGGAACGGTCCACACGGCCACCCACAGCAGCCAGCGTTTGTCGGCGAGGCGGTCTTTGCGGTTGAGCCACCAGACCAGACCCAGCAGTAGGATGAAGAAGCACCCGGCGCCGACCATCACGCGGAATGAGTAGAACAGCAGCGGCACGTTGGGCACGATCTGCTCGGGGCGGTCGAGGTATCCGTAGCCGAAATAGGCGAAATGTTCGCGCAGGAACGCCTCGCCCTCGGGGGTCGAACGGTCGAATTTGGACTGTATCTCCGCGATGGCCGCCGTGTCGCCCGCCTCGCGTGCGGCGCGGTAGCGGCCCAGTTCGTCCACGGCGACGCGTCCGCGCTCCATCTTCTCGGCGGCGGACATGATGCCGCGCTCCTCGTTGCCGTAAACCAGGTCGTTGATGCCCGGCACGAAGGCGTCGAGCTCGCGGAAACTCATCAGCGAGAGCATCTTCGGAATGTCGATCTTGAAATAGAAGGCGTCGTCGTTATTCGTCCGTTCCGCCTCGGGACGCAGGACGCCGACGGCGGTGAGCGGCGCTCCCTCCTGCCCGTCGTAGAGCGCCTCCATGGCGGCCAGCTTCATGGGCTGCACGCGGGCCACGATGGCCCCCGAACGGTCGCCCGTGAAGGCCGTGACCAGCGCGAAGACGAATCCGAAGGCCGAGGCGATGGCGATGCTCTTGCGGGCCATCTTCTGCTCGCGCCGGCGCAGCAGGTACCACGCGCTGACGCCCACGACGAACAGCGCCGCGAGGACGAACGACGAGGTGACGGTGTGGAAGAACTTGTTGACGGCCACGGGCGACAGCGCCACGGCCGAGAACGAGGTCATCTCGTTGCGCACGGTCTCGAGGTTGAAATCGCACCCCACGGGGTACTGCATCCACGAGTTGGCCACCAGAATCCACCACGCCGAGAGGTTGGCCCCGAAGGCCGTGAGCCACGTCGCCGTGAGGTGAAATCCGCTCGAAACCTTGCGCCAGCCGAAGAACATCACGGCGATGAAGGTCGATTCGAGGAAGAAGGCGAAGATGCCCTCGATGGCCAGCGGGGCGCCGAAGATGTCGCCCACGAAATGGGAGTAGTTGGACCAGTTGGTGCCGAACTCGAATTCGAGAATCAGCCCCGTGGCCACGCCGATGGCGAAGTTGATGCCGAACAGGCGCATCCAGAACTTGGTGGTCCGGAGCCAGAAGGGGTCTTTCGTGCGGACATAGAGGGTTTCCATGATGGCGATCATGAATCCCAGTCCGAGCGTCAGCGGCACGAACAGCCAGTGGTAGATGGCCGTCATGGCGAATTGCGCACGCGACCAGTCGACGGTCGATAGGTAGTCGGAAAGCATGGCGGGTTATTATTGGTTTGAGGGATTTTCCTGCGGAGACGGCGGCGCGAGGTTTTCGAGCACGAAATCGGCTTTTTCTTCGGGACTCTTGCCCGCGAGCAGGTCGGGGAAGAAAAAGACCTTCAGCACGGCGAACATGATGAAGAGTTTCACGAGGATGATGGCCCACAGGGTCCGTCCCACGGTCATTTCGCGGAACCCTTCGACATAGAACCGGACCACTCTGCGGAATACGTTCATCTGTTTGCGCGTTTGATGTTCTACCAAAGTTAAGCAGAAAAACGGAAAAACGAAAGCCTTCGTCCCGAAAAAACGTATCCGGCGTATGATAAGGCCGGAATCGCCCACCTAAGAGGTGGGTTTTAGGGGCTGCGGAGGAATTTTGCATATCAGAGCCGGATTTCCGCTACGATCGTCTAAGAGGCAGGATTTGGTACGGAGGTAGCGGAAATCCGGTTTGGAAACGGCGAGACTTTCCGCAGCCCATAAATCGGGCTTTTTAAGCCCGCGAAAGTACGAATTTTTTCTGTACTTTTGTCCCCACGTAAAAGTCAACCGATGAAGCAAAATACCGAAAAACTGCCGTCGCCGTGGGTGTCGGTCATTCCGCTGGCGGTGCTGACGGGACTGTTGTATGTGGTGATCCGCGCCTTCGGGGGCGACGCCATCAACGGCGGCAGCCAGATCGCCCTGCTGTCGGCCACGTCGGTCTGCGTGATGCTCTCCATCGGCGTCTACCGCTGCCGCTGGGCCGTGCTGGAAGAGGCCATCATCGACAATATCCGCGCCTCGGCCTCGGCCATCGTCATCCTGCTGCTCATAGGCGCCATCGCCGGAACGTGGATGATCTCGGGCGTGGTGCCGACGATGATCTACTACGGACTGCAGATACTCCATCCGTCGTTCTTCCTCGTGGCCTCGTGCGTGATCTGCGCCGTGGTGTCGCTGATGACCGGCAGTTCGTGGACCACCATTGCCACCATCGGCGTCGCGCTGATGGGCATCGGGCAGGCCATGGGATTCCCCGAAGGGTGGATTGCCGGGGCCATCATCTCGGGGGCCTATTTCGGCGACAAACTCTCGCTGCTGTCCGACACCACGGTGCTGGCCTCCTCGACGGTCGGCGTACCGGTCTTCACCCACATCCGCTACATGCTCTATACCACCGTGCCGTCGATGCTCATCGCGTTGGGGGTCTTCACCGTCGCGGGACTCTCGCTCGACCACAGCGCCTCGACCCACGCCGAAATGTATGCCGCGACGCTGGCCGCGACGTTCCGCATCACGCCGTGGCTCCTCGTGGTGCCGCTGGCCACGGGAATACTGATTGCCCGGAAACTCCCGGCCATCGTGACGCTGTTCTGCGCCGTGGTCTTCGCCTGCGCGGCGATGCTCCTCGCCCAGCCCGAAATGGTGGCCCGTGTGGCGGGCGTCGGGGGACTGGATTTCATGTCGGGGTTCAAGGGGGTGCTGATGACCTGCTTCGGCCCCACGGCCATCCCGACGGGGAGCGCACCGCTGGACGAACTGGTCGCCACGCGGGGCATGGCCGGGATGCTCAACACCGTGTGGCTCATCATCTGCGCCATGTGCTTCGGCGGGGTGATGACCGGCAGCGGGATGCTGCGGTCGCTGACGGCGATCTTCCTGCGGTGGGTGCGCAGGACCTTTTCGGCCGTGGCCTCGACCGTCGGCGCGGGCATCTTCTTCAATCTCTGCACCGCCGACCAGTATATCTCGATTATTCTTTCGGGACGCCTCTTCAAGGACCTCTATGCCGAGCGGGGGCTGGAACCGAAACTGCTGAGCCGTTCGGTGGAGGATTCGGCCACGGTCTGTTCGGTGCTGATTCCGTGGAACTCGTGCGGCATGACGCAGGCCACGGTGCTCGGCGTCTCGACCTTCGTCTACATGCCTTACTGCATTTTCAATATCGTCTCGCCGCTGATGTCGCTGCTCGTGGCGGCGATAGGCTGGAAAATAAAACGGAAAAAATGAAAACCCAACTCGTCATCTTCGATCTCGACGGCACGCTGCTGAACACCATCGGCGACCTGGCCGTGGCCTGTAACGCCGTGCTGGCCCTGCGGGGGCTTCCCGAGCACACCTATGCGGAATACTGCCATTTCGTCGGCAACGGCATCATGCGGCTCGTCGAACGCGCCCTGCCCGAAGAGCTGCGCACGGCGGAAAATGTCGCGGCGGTGCGTGCAGATTTCGTGAAATACTACACCGAGCATATCGACATCCATACCAAACCTTATGAGGGGATTCCCGAATTGATTGCCGAGCTGGTGCGCCGGGGCGTGTCGCTGGCCGTAGCGTCGAACAAGTTCCAGGCCGGGACCGAGAAGCTCATCCGGCTGTTCTTTCCCGGGGTGGAGTTCGCTGCGGTCTTCGGACAGCGGCCTGATGTGCCCCTGAAGCCCTCGCCGGCGGTCGTGGAGGAGATTCTGACGCTGACGGGCGTGGCGAAGGAGCGTGTGTTGTACGTCGGCGATTCGGGGGTGGACATCGAGACTGCGGCGGCCGCGGGCGTCCGCTCGGCAGGCGTGACGTGGGGATTCCGCGACCGCGGGGAGCTCGTCGCCGCCGGGGCCCGGCATATCGTCGACAAACCCGCCGAACTGCTGGAACTACTCTAAAATTCCGAAAAAAATTGTTGGTTCCGGAAAAATCCGTATATTTGTTTCCGAATGGTAACAAAAGGCAAAATAACTGTGGCGTCGGAGCGTGACCGCGAGGCGACCGAAGGGCGCCTGATCGAGACGATCGGCGCAATGATCCGCGAGAACGGCTTCGAGAAGATCGGGGTGAATGCCGTTGCTGAATGTGCAGGGGTTTCGAAAATACTGATATACCGTTATTTCGGGTCGGTGGACGGACTCGTGGCGGCTTATGTCCGGCAGCACGATTTCTGGATTAACTTTCCGCGGGAGATGCCCGGCCGGGAGGCGTTGCCGGAGTGGTTGAAACGGATGTTCCGCGGCCATATCGCGCAGCTGCGGGCCGATCCCACGCTGCGGAGGGTCTGCCGCTGGGAGCTCTCGTCGGACAACGCGCTGATTGCGGAACTGCGTGCCCAGCGGGAGCGGACCGGGGTGGAGCTGGTCCGGCAGGTCAGCCGGATTGCGGGGCGTCCCGAGGTCGAGGTGGCGGCGGTGGCCTCTCTGGTGACGGCGTCGGTGACTTATCTGGTGATGCTGGAGGAGTTCTGCCCGGTCTACAACGGTATCGCCATCGACACGGACGGCGGCTGGGAGCAGGTCGCGCAGGGTATCGATCGGTTGATCGACCGGTTTTTCGGGGAATAGTCTCTTTTTTTGCCTGTAATGTTACCGATAAGTAACAATTAAATGTATGAAAACAATGGGATGGATGTGGATTTTGCCCCTTGTGGGGCTTTGCTCGTGCCAGCAGGAGTTGGTCGGGTATGAGCGCGGCAGCGTGAAGGTCGTTGTCGAACAGGGCGAGGCGTGGCTGCACGACTTTTCGCTGTTTCTGGGCCTCAAAAAGAAGAATGCGCCGCAGATTGCCGTGTGGATCGAGGACCCCGAGGGGCGTTATCTGGAGACGGTCTATGCGACGCACAAGATCGCCACGCAGTCGTGGACGGCGGCAGGCGGAAACCGTCGCCGGGAGGCGCTGCCGCACTGGTGCCACCGCCGCGGGGTGCGGTATGCCGACGGACTCTACCTGCCGACGAAAAAGGAGCCGCTCGCGGACGGCATTTCGGGTGCCACGCCGCGCGGTTCGTTCGACCTGAAACTCGCGCCTGCCGAAGGGCTGACGCGCTTTGTGGTGAAAGTCGAGGTGAACCATTCGACCGATTTCAACGACGCATGGCCCGAATCTGCCCGCGAGGGCGAGGCCGGTTATTCGGGCGGGAAACTCGGCAGCGGACAGCCTGCGGTGGTCTATGCTGCGGAGGTGGATCTGTCGTCGGGAGAGCGGGAGTTCGAGGCGGTGCTGGTGGGCCACAGTTCGCCGGACGGTAGTTCCGGGGAGTTGTTTGCGGACGTTTCGAAGCTGACCTCGGCGCTGCGCATTGTCAAACGCATCACGGTCCGGGTGCAATGAGAAGGTTTGTTTTGGCGGCGGCTGGCATGTTCGCCGTCTGCGCGGCGTGGGGGCAGGAGGGCTCCCGTTTTCACGTTTCGACGGCTCTGGGAACGGGCGTTTCTCTGAGCGAACCCGCGTCGACGCCCGTGGTGTGGCGAGTCACGGGGAGTTATGCTGTCAGCCCCCGGTTTTCGGTCGGCATCGGCTCCGGAGTCTCCGTTTATGAAAAGGCGCTCGTTCCGCTCTTTGCCGAGGCGGGGATGCTGCTGACGCGGCCCCGGCGGGTTACGCCCTATGTCGGGTTTGCGGGCGGTTACGCCTTCGCGCCGTCCCGGGAGGCGAAGGGCGGGGCGATGCTCTCGCCGGCTGTCGGGGTGCGCTGCGCCCTGCGCGGAAGGGGAACGCTGTTCTTCGAGGCCGGCTGCGAGTGGCAGCGGCTGGAGCGTCTCCGGGAGTATGAAGGGCATTATCTCTCGGCGGCCTTTGCCGAAAAACTCCGCCACACGACCCTCCTGCTGAAAATCGGATTCCTGCTCTAACCCACCCGCCCGCGTAAGACGCGGGTTTTAGGGGGCGACGGATGGATTCGCGTATCGGAGCCTGAAAGGCGCTCCCGGGCCGGGTAACAGAGTAACACGAGTAGGTGCCCCGTGTCACTCTGTTACCCGCCGTCCGAAGCGTACGCCATCTCCCTCCCTGGGGGAGGGTTGGGGTGGGGTCGGATTTGTATACGACGCCAAAGGCGGCGACAACGACTGGGAATAGCAACGAGAGGTATAAAGAAATATTCGATCCATACCGAATCCTTAATAATACTCTTTCACGTCGCGGGCGGTGATGCGCTCTTCTGAGAGGACGATCAGCCGCTCGATGACGTTGCGCAGTTCGCGGATGTTGCCCGTCCACGGCATCTGCCGCAGCGCCGCAAGAGCCTCGGGATCGATGGACTTGGGCCGCGTGCCGTATTCGGCCGAGATGGTGCGGATGAAATGATCGACCAGTGTCGGGATGTCTGCGACGTGCTCCCGAAGCGCCGGAACCCGCACCACAATCACCCCGATACGGTGGTAGAGGTCCTCGCGGAAATTCCCCTTTTTGATCTCTTCGCGCAGGTTCTTGTTCGTGGCGGCGATCACCCGCACGTCCACCTCGATGTCCTTGTCGCTGCCTACGCGGCTGATCCGGCTCTCCTGCAAAGCCCGTAGCACCTTGGCCTGCGCCGCCAGCGACATGTCGCCGATTTCGTCCATGAAGAGCGTGCCGCCGTCGGCCTGCTCGAACTTGCCCTTGCGCTGTTTGACGGCCGAGGTGAAGGCGCCCCGTTCGTGGCCGAAAAGCTCGCTCTCGATCAGCTCCGAGGGGATGGCTGCGCAGTTGACCTCGACGAACGGCGCCGCAGCGCGTGAACTCTTGGCGTGGAGCCACCGGGCCACCAACTCCTTGCCCGTGCCGTTTTCGCCGGTGATGAGCACCCGGGCCTCGCACGGCGCGACCTTGTCGATCAGCTGGCGGACATGTTCGATCTCGGGCGAGATGCCGATGATATTTTCCGCCTGTGCGGGATGTGCGCGGCGGCTGCGGCGCACGACGGGCGCGGGTGCGGCAGGTGCGGGCGCGGGGTTTTCGATGGTGCGGTGGATGGATTGCAACAGCCGGTTCATGTCGATCGGTTTGGTGAGGAAGTCCTGCGCCCCGTTGCGCACGGCCTCCACCGCCGAGTCGATCGAAGCGTCGGTCGAGAGGGCTATGAACGGTATGCCGGCATCGGGGACCCTGCATCCGGTGTCCGAAATGATCAGGTCGAACGGAACCTTCTCACACATATCCGAGGCTGTCGCCTCGTCTTCAACGGCTTCCGCCGAGAACCCCTCATACTCCAACCGCTCGCGCAGGATGTTTCGCACGCTTTTTGATTGATCCAAAATTAAAACCTTTGCCATAGCTTGTTTTTCCTGAAATTTTACCTACTTTTGCGAAGTTAATCTTCGGCTTGAGCAGGCGGCGTTCCGGCAATAAAATCGGAAAAAGTCCGTTTTATCCACATCCGGTCTGCACTGCTTCTGTCCCAAAGTTAGGACTTTCCGCGGTGTAAACCCAATCCCGCGGGGTCTGGTCAAAGGGTGCGGAAGGCCCTGAAAAACATCTTGAATCGGTCTATTGCGAAGGCCCTGCCGGAGGTTCCGGCGGACGAATCGGAGCAAAGGAAACGACCGCAAATACAATTTATGAGAAAGAACTACAATTACACGCGACGCAAGCTGTACCTGCCCGAATACGGGCGCCATATCCAGGAGATGGTCGATTCGCTGCTGGAGATCGAAGACCGCCGCGAACGCAACCGCCAGACCCGCGCCGTGATCGCCGTCATGGGCAACCTGAATCCCCTGCTGCGCGACACGGCCGATTTCACGCACAAGCTGTGGGACCACCTCTTCATTATGTCTGATTTTCAGCTGGATGTGGACTCTCCCTACCCGCAGCCGTCGCGTCAGGAACTGACCGTCACGCCCCGGCGTATGGCCTATTCGCAGGGGCGGATCACCTATAAGCATTACGGCAAATATGTCGAGCGGATGATCCGCGGGCTGGCCGACGAGCACAACCCCCAAACGGTGGCCCGCACGGTGGATAATCTGGCCCGTTACATGCGTACCAAAAGCTACGAGTACAACCAGGAGCATCCGAACAACGAGGTGATCGTAAAAGACATCAAGCGGATGTCCGGCGGAGCGATTCAAATCGATGAAGTTGCTTTAAATAATCTCCGAAGCGACTATAAACAGCCCTTTTCGGCACGTCCCCAGAAAGCCGGTCAGTCGCATCGCCAGCCCCATCAGCAGCAGCGGCAGCAGAAAAACCGCGGACAGCAGCAACACCGGAATTTTACGAAAAACAACGGCACCCACCGCAATTCGTCGAAGTAAAGGCTGCGGTGGCGTAACGACACTTTTAGGAGTTGGGAGGTTTTGCCGAGCTGTATGCCGTTCGGGTTTGGAACCATCCGGTTTTTTGCTATCTTTGGTGTCGTAACGACACTTTTAGGAGTTGGGAGGTTTTGCTGAACCGTATGTAATTTGGATTTGCATCCATCCGGCTTTTTGCTATCTTTGCATAATTAATAACTGCGAAAACGATCGTAAATGAATAAGCAAACGCTTTTCGTGACGCTCACGGCTGCCGCCCTGATGTGTGGCTGCCAGTCGTCGAAAGTGAAGATTTCGGGCCGTTTCATCGGCAGCGATGCGAAGAATGTCTATCTCGAAGACGCCTCGCCGCTGACGCAGGCGGTCATCGATTCGGCCGTGCTCGCCGGCGACGGCAGCTACCGTTTCGAACTGAAGGGGGTGGCCAAAACGCCCTCCCTGTACAACGTCATCTACAACGGCGAGCGGATTCCGCTGCTCATCGCCGGGGGCGACCGCGTGACGGTCGGCTCGGTGGGCAGCGTCGTGCGCAACTATACGGTCGAGGGGTCCGCCGAATCGGAACTGCTGCGCCAGTTCTACCAGGCTTTTGTCACGGGGGCCCAGCGACTGGACAACATCGCCGTGCAGTTTGCCAAACCGGACATCACGGAGGAGGAGCGCAAGGCGCTGGTCAAGGACTACACGGACGAATACTACCGCATCCGCCGCGAGCAGCTGCGCTTCATCATCGAGAACAAAGCCTCGCTGGCGGCAGTCTACGCCCTCTACCAGCGTCTTCCGGGCGACCGCTACCTGTTCAACGGCGACAGTGACGTGGTCTATTTCCGCACCGTGGCCGAGGCCCTCGAAAAGAGCTATCCCGAATCGCCCTACCTCCAGTCGCTGTTGAGCGAGATCGCCCGCATGGACGCGCGTATGAACCTGACGTCGCAAATCTCCGAAGCGGGTTATCCCGACCTCGAGCTGACGGATATTTACGGCAAGAAGGTCCGCCTTTCGTCGCTCACGGGCAAGGTCGTGCTGCTCGATTTCTGGTCTGCAGAGCTGGGTACGAGCAATGCGCTGAATGCCGATCTGAAAGAAACTTACAAAAAATACGAAGATTCCCCTGTCGGGTTCGAGGTTTACCAGGTGGCGGTCGATACGTCGAAGCCGCTGTGGATCAACGCAGTGCAGGAACAGCGGCTGCCGTGGGTTTCGGTCAGCGACCTGCGCGGACGCGGCTCCTCGGCGCTGGGACTCTACAACGTGCGGAAGCTCCCGGCCAATTTCCTGATAGACAAGGAGGGTACGATCGTCGCCCGGGACATCTACGGCAAGAGCCTCGAGACGAAGCTGGACGAACTGACAAAATAATGTATTATTTCGCATCCGACATACATCTGGGGGCGGGTGACGAGCAATCCGCACGGGCGGTCGAACGCCGCTTCGTGGCGTGGCTCGACACGGTGTCCCGCGATGCGGAGGCGATTTTTCTGGTCGGCGACATCTTCGATTTCTGGTTCGAATACCGCCGCGTGGTGCCCAAAGGATTCGTGCGGGCGCTGGGCAGACTGGCCGAACTGACGGACCGGGGCGTGCGGGTGGTCTTTTTCACGGGCAACCACGACATGTGGGTCGGCGACTATCTCGTTCGCGAGTGCGGGATGGAGATATACACCTCCCCGCAGGTGATGACGCTCGCGGGTAAACAAGTCTTTATCGCCCACGGCGACAACATGAATATCGACGGACAGCTGCTGCTGAAACTCCTGAACCGGGTGTTCCGGTCGCGGACGCTGAAATGGCTCTTTTCGTGGGGCGTGCATCCCGACCTGGCTTTGAAATTCGGCCATTGGTGGAGTGGCAAGTCGCGCAAGCGGCACGGCGCCGCGGACCGCAGGGTTGCGCTTACGGAGCCCTGCACGGGGCTTGTCGAGGAACCGGGCACCGGATCGCTGATCGAATACGCCCGCGAATATGCCCAAACCCACAAGGTCGACCATTTCGTCTTCGGACACATGCATTTCCCGCGCGATTTCCGCGAGGGAAATTTTCATGTGGTGAACCTCGGCTGCTGGGCGGAGAATCCCTCGTATGCCGAGCTGGATGCGGCGGGAGAAATGACGTTGAAAATGCACACATCATGAAGCAATACCTCGATTTGCTACGCCGGATCAAGGCGGAGGGCGTCGTGCGGGGCGACCGTACGGGAACTGGGACCAAGGGGGTCTTCGGTCATCAGATGCGCTTCGATCTCGCGGAGGGATTTCCGCTGCTGACGACCAAGAAGGTCTTTCTGAAAGGCGTGATTCACGAACTGCTGTGGTTCCTGCAGGGGGATACCAATATCAAATACCTCGTCGAAAACGGGGTGCATATCTGGGACAACGACGCTTACCGCTATTATAACGAACTATGCGTGCGCCACGGCGTATTGCCCGTCGGCCGGGAGACTTTTTTGGCGGCTGCGGGCGTCGAGTCGCCGATCGAAGGCTATCGCTTCGGCGACCTGAACCACGTCTACGGCTACCAGTGGCGTTCGTGGCCCCGGCCCGATGGAGGGGCTGTCGATCAGATTGCGCAGGCTGTCGAGCTGATCCGCACGAATCCCGAGTCGCGGCGCATCCTCGTCTCGGCGTGGAACGTCGCGGAAATCGAAGAGATGGCCCTGCCGCCGTGCCATGTGCTGTTCCAGTTCTATGTGGCCGAAGGGCGGCTTTCGTGCCAGTTGTACCAGCGCAGCGCCGACACGTTCCTCGGCGTGCCGTTCAACATCGCCTCCTACGCCCTGCTGACGCAGATGATGGCGCAGGTGTGCGGCCTCGAACCCGGGGAGTTTGTCCATACGCTGGGCGACACGCATCTCTACCTGAACCATCTGGAGCAGGTAGACGAACAGCTCGTGCGCGAGCCGCGTCCGCTGCCGCGCCTGCGGCTGAATCCCGATGTGAAGTCGGTTTTCGATTTCCGTTACGACGATTTCACGCTCGAAGGTTACGATCCGTGGCCTGCGATCAAAGCCCCGATGTCGTTTTAATTGTACCTTCTCAGGGGCCCGAACCCAAATACGACTGATTATGAAGATCAAGATTCCAGCTATCGCAGCAGCCGAGGTCGAAGCTATCGTCTTCGACTTGGGCGGAGTTATTCTCGACATCGATCTCCAACGTTCGGTCGAGGCGCTGAAAGCCCTGAATGCCGAAGGGGTCGGGGTGCAGGATGTCTTGGCGGAGAACGCTTCGGTTTTCCGCGATCTCGAACTGGGGCTGGTGACGCCCGAAGCGTTTACCCGGGCTTTCCGGGAATACTATCCGGCTGCCCGCGGCGTTTCCGACGCCGGGATATGGGACGCCTGGAACGCCATGCTGATGCCGTTCGACGCGGAGCGGGTGGAGCTGCTCCGGGGACTGGGCCGGCAGGGGCGGGTCTTTCTGCTGAGCAACACGAACCTGCCGCACCGCATCCGGTTCCGGGAGTTGTTCCGCGAACGTTTCGGAGGCAGTTTCGACGCCCTGTTCGCGCAATGTTTCTACTCCGATGAACTGCACCTGCGCAAACCCGGTCCGGAGATTTTCCGGCAGGTCGCCGCGCAGATCGGCGCCGCTCCCGGGCGCATGCTGTTCATCGACGACAACGCGGCCAATATCGCCGCTGCCCGCAGCGAGGGTTGGCAGGTTTGCCATCTGACCGGCGGAAAACGTATAACCGATCTTTTCGAACTATGATCTCCATCATCGTAGCCGTAGCCGAAAACGGCGTTATCGGCGACAAAAATGCCCTCCTGTGGCATATCTCCGAGGACCTGAAACATTTCAAAGCCGTGACGACGGGCCATCCGGTCGTCATGGGCCGTAAGACCTTCGAATCGCTCGGGAGGCCGCTGCCGAATCGTGCGAACGTCGTTATCACGCGGCAGCGGATCGAAATCCCCGGCTGCACGGTCGTGCATTCGCTGGAGGAGGCCGTGGGGCTGTTTCCGGAGGATGAGGAGGTGTTCGTGATCGGCGGTGCGCAAATCTATGCCGAAGCCCTGCCGCTGGCCCGGAGGTTTTATCTGACGCGCGTTTTCCATGCTTACGAAGGGGATACGCGGTTCCCCGCATGGGACGAGGAGGCGTGGCGGCTGGTGTCGTCGGAGTCGTTCTCCGGCGGGAAAGATTACCCCTGGCCGTTTGCCTTCGAGCTTTACGAACGGCGCTAAATTACGCATTTATACCACCGCCCGTCCGCCACGGATTCCCTACCTTTGCACTGCAAAGGTTTTTTTGTATATAGGTATGGGGAAATATTTCGATATGCTGATGGAAGATGTGCGGATGAAGGAGGGCCTTCACTCGTGCATGAACTGCGGCGTCTGCACGGGCGTCTGCCCGGCGGCGGAGTTCTACAACTACGATCCGCGGCAGATCGTCAACATCGTCCAGACACGCGACGACGACGCCATCGAGGAGTTGCTGAAAAGCGATACCATCTGGTACTGCGGCGAGTGTATGTCGTGCCGTCCGCGCTGTCCGCGGGGCAATACGCCGGGTTATGTGATTCAGGCGCTGAGGACCCTGTCGCAGAAACTCGGGTTCTTCGTCGAGAGCGAGAAGGGCCGCCAGCAGCTGGCCCTGAAGCGCATCATCGGTGAGAATATTCTCCGCACGGGCTACTGCATCGTGCCGCGGCTGGTGAAACCCGAGCTGCATCCCGAGCAGGGCACCGTCTGGAAGTGGATTTACGACAACGACCGGGAGGTTTACGGCCAGTTCACGCCCGTCTACATGCGTCACGGCGCCGGGGCCCTGCGCCGGCTGGACGAGGAGTCGCTCGCCGAGATCAACGAGATATTCCGGGTCAGCGGCGGCAGCGAGATGTTCGACACCATCGAGCGGCACTCCGACCGCAAGGCCCGCGAACTGGGTTACGAGGAGGGCGCCGACCAGCAGTACATGATGGACGTTTTCCTGAATAACAGCAACGAGCATTACTAACGATGACGATGAAACGAAAGAGTTGGCAGGACTACCAGAAGGAGATCGCCGACGACCACTATTATTACGCACGCAGCTGCATCCGGCAGAATTTCTTCCCCGGGAGCGAAAAGCTGTTTATCGACATGCTGCGCAACGACCTGGGCAAGGACCTTACGGACGATCCGCTACACTCCTCGTGCACGGGCATCGGCTACCATTCGGACATCGTGCCGCTGGAGACCATCATGACCGTCGTGGCGCGGCAGTTCGCGCTGATGACCGAGGCGGGGTATGAGAACCTCGTGTCGTCGTGCATCACCTCGTTCGGCGTCTATTCGGAGATTCTGGCCACGTGGCACGAGTTCCCCGAGACCGAAGAGAAGACCCGCGAGAACCTCTATAAGGCCACCAAGCGGGAGTTCAAGAAGCCCGCGAGCCTGGCCCACACGTCGGACATCGTGTTCCATTTCCGCGAGGAGATCGCCGCGCGTGCCAAAAAACGGCTGGTGAACGCCGTCACGGGCGAACCGCTGAAAGTCGTGGAGCATATCGGCTGCCACTACGCCAAGATATTTCCGAAATCCGGCATCGGGGGATCGGAGTTTCCTTATGTGCTGGCCGGCATGGTCGAGTCGTGGGGCGGCGAGTGCGTGGATTATCCCGAACGCCGCCACTGCTGCGGATTCGGGTTCCGCAACTACCTCGTGCAGGCCAACCGCGGCTATTCGATCGCCAATTCGCACAAGAAGCTGGAGAGCATGGCTCCCTACAAACCCGATTTCATCGTCGCCAACTGCCCCGGCTGTGCGATGTTCCTCGACAAGTGGCAGTACACCATTGCCGAGATGGAGGGCACGACCTACGGCCAGAACGGCCACGGCATCCCGGTGCTGACCTACGAGGAGATGGCCGGGCTGGTGCTGGGCTACGACCCTTGGGAACTGGGGATGCAGATGCACCAGGTCGATGTGGAACCCCTGCTGGACAAGATGGGCGTCGAGTACGACCCCGCGGCCAAGTACCTCGGCCGCAACGGAAAATATATCGGAAAACCTGCGTCCGCGGTGGTGAACTGCTGCCCGACGGACACGATTTACGACATCAGAGAATAATGAAAAAACGAGTTATCATTATCGGCGGCGGCATTGCGGGCATGCAGACGGCCCTGCGCCTGGCGGAGCAGGGCGTCGAGCCCCTAATCATCGAGAAGGAGCCCGAACTGGGCGGCAAACTCCGGGGCTGGCACGTGCTGTTCCCGTCGTTCACGCCCGCACAGGAGGTGCTGACCGAACTGCGCCGGAGGGTCAACGAGAGCGGTATCGAGGTGCTGACATCGACGGAGGTCGGCGGGTTCTCGCAAAACCGGGTGACGTTGGCCGACGGGCGGACGCTGCCGTGCGATTCGGTGGTGGTGGCGTCGGGATTCACGCTTTTCGACGCCTCGATCAAGGAGGAGTACGGCTACGGCATCTACGACAACGTCTTCACGACGGTCGACATCGAACGGATGCTGAACGAGGGCCGCGTGGCGAAGGCCGACGGATCGCGTCCCAAGCGTATCGCCTTCCTGCACTGCGTGGGCTCGCGCGACGAGAAGGTCTGCCAGCAGCACTGCTCGAAGGTGTGTTGCATCACGGGCGTGAAGCAGGCTATGGAGATGAAGCAGCTCTTCCCCGATGCCGATGTCTTCAATTTCTACATGGACATCCGCATGTTCGGCCCCGGTTACGAGGAGATGTACCGCGAGGCGCAGCAGAAATACAACATCCATTTCCTGCGCGGACGTATCTCGGAGGCCAGTCCGATGATCGACGGGCGGGTGCAGATCAAGGCCGAGGACACGCTGACGGGACGCCCCCTGCGCATGAGCGTCGATATGCTCGTGCTGATCGTGGGCATGCGGGCCAACGACGACAACGAGGCATTCGCCGCAGGCGCCGGGCTGAACCGGGCTCCGAGCGGCTTCATGGCTCCGCGGGACATGTTCCTGGGCAATGTGAAGAGCAATGTCGGGGGCATTTTCTACGCCGGGACCGTTACCGCGCCCAAGAACATCGGCGAATCGCTGAACGAAGGCATCGCTGCGGCCGACGCCGCGGCCAAATACGTGGGGATGTAATCATGGCGGCGATTAATTTCGGATATACCATCTCGAAGCCCCGGGCCATCGACATCGACCGCAACAACCTGCGCAAGAGCGATGAGATCCTGCGCGAGATGCCCGAATTGCAGACCTGCATCGGATGCGGGGCCTGCACGGCGGTCTGCACGGCGGGCAACCTCACGGAGTTCAATTTCCGCAAGGTCCACACGCTGGTGCGCCGCGGCGAATACCAGGGCGCCTACGAGGAGATGAACAAGTGCATGCTGTGCGGCAAATGCCGGCTGGTGTGCCCGCGGGGCATCAACACGCGCGGCGTCGTGATGCTTATCAAACGTAAATTGGGAGATTTCTGACGATGACATTCTACGCACCCTTCTGCCTGCCGTTTATCATCGGCGCTTCGGTGATGTTCCTCACGCTGGCGTGGAAGTGGGGCAAGTGGCTCTGGCTGCTGCCCCGCGCCGACAAGAAACGGATTCTGTTCGGAATACCCACGCGCCGCACCCTGGCTGCGGCGTGGGAGGTGGTGAGCGAGTCGCTCCTCCACCGCCGCATCTTCCGCGTCAACCCCCTGCTGGGGTATATGCACATGTCGCTGGCCTTCGGCTGGTTCCTGCTGATCGCCGTGGGGTGGGCCGAGACCGTCGCTTACCTCGGATTCCGCTACGTGCCGCTGCAGGGACACGTCTTTTTCAAGTATTTCGGCACGGGGCTGGAGCACAAGCCGGTCTTCGATTTCGTGATGGACCTGCTGCTGCTATTCGTCCTCTCGGGCGTGGCGCTGGCCTGGGGCAAGCGCTTCTACTCCCGGGCGATGGGTCTGCGGCGTACCACGAAGCACGTTCTGGGCGACCGCGTGGCCTTGTCGGCGCTGTGGTTCGTCTTCCCGGCGCGTCTGGTGGCCGAGAGCGCCACGTGCGCGTTGTACGGCGGCGGGGGATTCCTCACCGGGGGCCTCGGGTCGTGGATGGCCGCGCATATCGGCATGATGCCGCTGATGAACCTCGAAACCGCGGCGTGGTGGTTCTATTCGTCGTGTCTCGGGGTCTTCTTCGTGGCGCTGCCATTCTCGCGCTACATGCACATCTTCACGGAGATTCCGCTGATTTTCTTACGCCACTATAAACTGAAATCGGGCGAGAAGGAGTCCTCCTATGACAATTTCCAGGTCGAGGCCTGCTCGCGCTGCGGCATCTGCATCGACCCCTGCCAGCTGCAGAGCGTGCTGGGAATCGACGACGTGCAGTCGGTTTATTTTCTGCGCGACCGCCGTTACAACATGCTGCGCCTGCAGACGGCCGACAACTGCCTGATGTGCGGGCGCTGTGCCGAAAAGTGCCCTGTGGACATCGACCTCAATACGCTCCGCATCAATTCGCGCGACAAGATGCGCAACGTTCCCGACGAACGTCGCTACGGCTATTTCAAAGGGTTGGACCGCTCCGCGGGCGAGGGCAAGGTGGGGTATTTTGCGGGTTGCATGACCCTGCTGACGCCGCGCACGATGTCGGCGATGTCGGCGATTTTCGATGCTGCGGGCGAGGAGGTCTGGTGGGCCGACCGCGAAGGCGGCGTCTGCTGCGGACGCCCGCTCAAACTGGCCGGCGAGACCGATTCGGCGCACAAGATGATGCGTTACAACGAGGAGCTGTTTCGCAAACACGGCATCACGACGCTCGTGACATCGTGTCCGATCTGCCTCAAGGTTTTCCGCGAGGATTACAGCCTGCCGGGCATCGAGGTGCTGCACCATTCAGAATATATCCTGCGTCTGATCCGTGCCGGCCGCCTTGCGCTGGAGCACGGGGCGACGCGCTTCACCTACCACGACCCCTGCGAACTGGGGCGCGGCAGCGGCATTTACGACGAACCGCGTGCCGTGATCGAGGCTGTGGGCGAACTGCTCGAACCCGCCTCGACGCGCGAAAACGCCCTTTGCTGCGGCTCTTCGGTGGCCAATACGGCCATTTCCGACGGCCAGCAGGTCCGGATCGCCGCATCGGTCGCCGCCGAGCTCGACGCCACGGGTGCCGAAGTGATCGTCACTGCCTGTCCGCTTTGCAAAAAGGCTCTCGGGCGCGGCACGAAGGGCGAAATCCGCGACCTGGCAGAGATTGTAGCAACTAATATCCGTTGATTATGGGGCAATATAAGTATGGCGGCCGGAACCAGAGGCGGATGGCCAATTTGATTCTTTACGGAATACCGGTCTCGTGGTCGGCCTATCTGGTGTTCGATTATGCGTATGCCGATTCCGGCCGCGGTTTTTTCGTCCTTTTCCCGCCGGAGGTGCGTCCGTATGTATTTGTGGCATCCGTGGCGCTGATGGTCGGATTTGCCTATGCGGGGTATCGGAGAATTGTCGGCGGGCCGAAGATCGAGGGCGACGTCCGGATCGAAGGGGGCCGGCTGCAGATGACGGTGCAGCGCGGAAACCGAATGGAATCGGTCGACCTGGAGATCCGCGAACTGACATTTGTCGAGAACGACGAAGAACGGATGCGTGTCGCCTCGTCGAAAGGCGAATATATTTTCGACAGCAGAGGTTTTGTATCTGCGGGCGTTTATGAGAAATTCCAGTCGGAAATGACGTGTGAGAAATATAAAAAATAAAATTTTTCAGCTGACACCGAGACTGATAGGAGCTGTTTGGATGTTTGGCGGCAAGAAATATTTGCAGGATACGGAAATTTGTCTTATCTTTGCACACGCAAAAGCGATAGATCATATCTGAAGACATATCGCGGGATGGAGCAGTTGGCAGCTCGTCGGGCTCATAACCCGAAGGTCGAAGGTTCGAGTCCTTCTCCCGCTACCAAAGAGGTTCGATTGTCGAACCTCTTTTTTTGTATATTTGTGATATGAAAAAGATTCTGATAATTTTATTGTCGACTGTGGGACTATTCGGATGTATGCGGAAGAAATCCACGGACGAAAAGTTTTGGGATTGGTTTTCTGATCACAGTCAAAAAATCTCGGCTGTCGAAGACTTGTCGGACACACGACTGCAGAAATTGCTTGACCCGTTGTCAAAACACCTCTACGATTATTGCGAGGGATTGGTTTTCGAAATAGGATATGACAAAGAGACGAAAACATTCGAATTGGTTGTATCCGCCGATGGCAATAAGGCGCTATTCCCGGCAGTCGAACGATTGGTTTATGCGGCACCTCCTGTCGGGCAATGGAAAATAACCGCATTCAGGCAGCCGAAAGGCCGTAATTATACCCTCCAATATAACGGTTATCATTTTGATTCCGATAAGGTATTCTTTATTCCGATAAACGATGCGGATAATTCTGTCCCGATAGATATTGAAGTGGTATATTCCGATTATGAGGAAGAGAACCGCAATACGTTTTTGGGAGGAACTTTTTTATTGCTCGATGCCTTGCTGGGTGAAAAATCTACAGAATTGGATCTCGCATATATCAATGTATCGAAACAATCCGATATTGTCGGGGATTGCAAATACTACTCATTGAGTATGCTTAAAAACTATATTGATTCCAGGAAGCAGCAGATTGATTGAGATTTCTGATCCTCAATAAAAAGTTCCTTGGGCCCGTATCGTGTGCCGGAACATGCTTTTTACGACGATCTTATGGAACGGGCGGATCAGGGTGAAATAGGCGACTCCCAGCTTATTGTGGTACTGCACCAGCGTGCTCAGGGAGACGTTCCGATCTTCGACATAAACCGATAGATAGGCTTTCAGGTGTTTGTCGTCGAGGCTGACGACCATTTCGTTCGCTGTTTTTGCAACGACGGTCATCAGGCTGTAGTTGCCCCCTTTTTCCAGTGCCTCTTTCAACGCTTCCCGGTCTTTGCTGTCCCCAGTCTTCAACCCGAAGGGCCTGACCAGCACGTTGCGGATTTTGAACAGGAGCGCCAGCCAGCCGGGCATCGTCGTCCAGAATGCGGCCATGAGCTTTTCCGGCCGGATCGGTTCCGTGCCGGGGAAAGTTGTCCGGAAACAGTCGCTGTAATCGATGTCCGGGTATTGCGAGACGGCCGAGCCGGCGGGAAGGGGCGATTTGCGGATTTTCATATTTTACGGATAGCGGCCCCCCCCACAAGGGAAAAGCCCGGTTTCGGTAAAGATAGACAAAATCGCTGAAAATCCGTCTTTTAACCTGTCGTAAAAGTATTTTTTGTTGTATCTTTATCTGCCGGACCCGACCTGCCGGGCGGTGACGCGGCGCGTTATTTGCAGGGAAAAACTGGAATGCATAATTCTTCAAAGCCATGAAAGAGAACAAGAACACGACCTGCACTCCCTGCGAGGAGAAATTCGAGCGTAACATCGACAAAATCGTCAAAGAGGGTGAAGCTCCCACGGCGAAAGAGCGCCGGCAGAAGGAGGAAGAGGTAAAATCGGCGTTTGCCGAGGACGGGAACGAGAAGAAATGACCGGTCTCCGGAATTGAGAATGCCCGCACGTAAATCGTGCGGGCATTCTCGTTTGTGCCGGGCTGCAAAAAGGGCTCTTCGCTCCCGGAGTACGGTGTTATTGTTGGTTCTTGTAAGCCTCGACACCGCTGCGGAGGAACTCCACGAATCCGGGAATGCTGAGGTCGTAACCGCGCGGCGGTACGAGCGTTTTACCGTCACGGCCCTGCAAGACATAATATGGCTGCGCATTGACCCCGAAGGTCTTCAGGGCGTAGTGGGAGTTGATCTTGCCGAGGCTTTTGAGCACTTTCCCCGAATCGGTCGTGACCCATTCGTCCTCGGGAAGCACCTTCTTATCGTCGGAGAAAAGGGCGACGATCACATAGTCGTTGCGGAGTATATTGAGCACCTGCGGGTCGGACCATACGCGGGCTTCCATCTCGCGGCAGTTTACGCATCCGTGTCCCGTGAAATCGATGAAGAGCGGTTTGCCGACCTTTGCGGCGTATGCTTCGGCCTCCTTGAGGTCGAAAAATCCTTCCAGTCCGTGGGGCAGGTGGAGAAAGTCGCTGTGCTTGGGTTTGCGTCCGTCGACGGTCAGCAGCATACGTGCATCGCCGCCTGTTGAGGACGGGGCGCCCTGTCCGATGACGAAATCCTGTGTGTGCAGGGGCGGAAGGTATCCCGAGAGTCCCTTCAGCGGAGCTCCCCACATGCCGGGAATGAGGTACACGACGAACGAGAAGGTGATGATGGCCAGCGCCAGCCGTCCCACGCCGAGGTAGGGTGTGTCGCTGTCGTGTGCGAATTTTATTTTGCCCAGCAGATAGAGTCCCAGCAGGGAGAACGTGACTATCCATACGGCGAGGTAAATCTCCCGGTCGAGCAGCCCCCAATGATAGGTCTGGTCGGCTACGGAGAGGAATTTCATACCCAGCGCCACTTCGATGAATCCCAGCACGACCTTCACCGAATTGAGCCATCCGCCGCTTTTGGGCAGCTTCTTGAGCATGGCTGGGAAGAACGCGAAGAGCGTGAACGGGAGTGCGAATGCCAGGGAGAATGCGAGCATGGTGATGATCGGAGTCCAGAACTCCCCGGCGGTGGATTTGATGAGCACCGATCCGACGATGGGACCCGTGCAGGAGAACGATACCAGCACGAGGGTCAGGGCCATAAAGAAGATGCCGGCCAGTCCCTTGGAGTCTGCTTTCGAGTCGCTTTTGTTGACCATCCATGAAGGCATCGTGATCTCGAATGCCCCGAAGAACGATGCCGCGAATACCATGAACACGAGGAAGAACAGGACGTTCGGCAGCCAGTGCGTTGCGAGCCAGTTGAAGATGTCGGCTGTCACGGTGTCGCCGCCCAGCACGCGTGTGATAAGGATGATTGCGGCGATGGGGAGTGTGTAGAGCGCTACGATGAAGAATCCGTATGCACCGGCGCGTATGCGTCCCATTGCGGGGCTTCCGGCGCTCTTCATGAAGAAGGATACGGTCATGGGCACCATGGGGAATACGCAGGGCGTGAGCAGGGCTGCAAATCCCCAGAGTATCGCTTCGATAATCAGCGCCCAGAGCGAGCCTCCTCCTGCGACGTCTTTCTGCACGGGGGCGACCTCCGCAGCCGGAGCTTTTTTAGACTCCGCCGGAGCGGTCGCCGCCGCATTTCCGGGCGTAGCTCCTGCGGGGATGGCGATTGTCAGCTCCGTATCGTCGGGCGGCATGCAGCTCGTGTCGTCGCAGAGCATCCATTCGATCTGCGCTTTGACGGAGGATTCCGGCACGGAGAGTTTCACCCGCTGGGCGAACCGGGCCTTTCCGGCGAAGGTCCTGATCTCCATTTCGAAAGTCTTGTCGTAATGGCGGTCGGGCGTTGTGAGTTGTTCGACGCCTCCTTCGAGGGCCACCCCTTCGCCGGGCGTGAAGACGATGGCGGTGGCATTGGGACCTCCTTCGTAGGGGCCCATGTCGTACATGTGGTAGGGCGCCGGGATGGCGGCTTCGAGCACGATGCGGTAGGCATTGTCCCCGAGCGGCTCCACGGTGCTTTTCCAGTCGGCATTCTGCGCTCCGGCTGTTGCGGCGAAGAGCGCCGCAATGACCGGCAGCAAACTGCGAATCAGTTTGTACATAGTCGTAACGCGTTTAATTTGGGGATAAAGATACAGGTTTTTTGCGGAAAATTAGTACATTCGCATCATGATTCGATTGTCGCTCGTCATCCCTACCCATAATCGTGCCGCACAGCTCATTGCGGCGCTCGAGTCCGTCGTGCGCCAGAATCTGCCGCCGCACGTGTGGGAGTGCGTGGTGGTGAGCAACAACTCCACGGACAATACCGCGGCGCGTTTCGAGGCCTTCGCTGCGGCGCATCCGGGCATCAGCCTGCGGCTCGTCACGGAGGAGGGTCCCGGGGTGTCGTATGCCCGCAACCGCGGACTGCGCGAGGCGCAGGCGCCGCTGGTGGCCTTCATCGACGACGACGAACGGGTGAATCCGGGATTCCTGCGTGCCTATCTCGACTTTTTCGACGCGCATCCCGAGGCCGTCGTGGCCGGCGGGCGTATCATTGCCGAATACCCGACGGGACGTCCCGACTGGATGTCGAAATACGTCGAGATGCCGATTGCCAATCCGATGGATTTCGGTCCCGACGTGCGTCCGTTTCCCGCGGGACGGGTTCCGGGGGGCGGTAACATGGCTTTTCGGCGTGCGGGGCTGGCGGGTTACGGGGGGTTCGATCCCACGCTGGGACGTGTGAACGGCGAGCTGATCGGCGGCGAGGAGAACGATTTCTTCGAACGGCTCCTTGCGGGCGGCGAGACCATCTGGTATGTGCCGGGCGCGGTGATGTGGCACATCATCCCGCCTGCGAAGCTTACCGAGGCCTATTTCCGGCGGCTGAGCTACAATGTCGGCGTCAGCCAGCGCCTCCGGGCGCAGATTCACCGCCGCCTGCCGAAAACGTATGTGCTGGAATTGGTCAAATGGGCCGCGACGCTCGGGCTGTGCTGTACGATGCCGCCCCGCAAGTCGGTCTGGCTGCTGCGCATGCGTCGCGGAATCAGCCGGGGACTGTTCACGAAGATAAAATGAAAAACCGCAGTCGGAAACTGCGGTTTTTTGTATTCAGAACAGGTACTTTTCGTTTTTGACTTTGTTCACCAGCCGGTGGACGTCCTTCCACTCCTCCTCGCCGAAGGTCGTGCCCACGACCTCGATCACCTTGCCAGCGGTGATGGCGCCGATCGTGCCGCACTGGCGCAGCGAAAGTCCGTCGCAGAGGCCCGCGAGGAATCCCGCGGCATAGAAATCCCCGGCTCCGGTTGTGTCCACGCGCCTGGCCGCAGCCATGATACCCACGTGCACGACCTCATCGCCCTGTTTGATCAGCGCACCCTTGATGCCGATCTTCACCACGGCCAGTTCGCAAAGCTGCGAAATGGCCTGCAGGGCGTTCAGCGGTTCGCCTTCGCAGGTGAAGGTCTTGGCCTCGTCCTCGTTGGCGAAGACGATGTCCACATAGTCGCGGACCAGTCCGCGCAGGAATTCGAGGTTCTCGGCGACGATATTGAAACTTGCCAGGTCGATGGCGACCTTCAGTCCGCACTCCTTGGCCGTGCGGGCGGCCTTGAGAATCAGTTCGTGGTTCTGGACCAGGTACCCTTCGACATAGAGGCAGTCGTAACCGTCGAAAATCGTCGGTTCGATCTCTGCGGCCGAGAGTTCCAGCGCGGCGCCCAGGTGGGTGACCATCGTGCGCTCGCCGTCGGCGGAGATCAGCGACACGCATTTGCCCGAACGCTCTTTGCCGCGGAAGATGATCGGCTCGATGCCGAGGTTGTCCAGCGCCTGCACGAAGAAATCGCCCGTGGTGTCGGGACCCACCTTGCCGATGAATCCGACGCTGCTGCCCAGCTGAGCCATGGCCCGGATGGTGTTGCCGGCCGACCCGCCGAGCGAGAGCGAATAGGGGAGTCCTGCCACCGATTTCGAAATCTCGGTCTGCAGTTTGGTGTCCACGAGGCTCATCGAGCCCTTGGCTAATTTGAACCTCCCCAGCACGGAGTCGGTTTTCAGGTTGACCAGCATGTCCGTGAGGGCGTTGCCGATGCCGATGACGCGTTTCATTTGCTTGAGTTCGGGTGTTTTGCAGTTCTTATATCGACAATATCTTCACCAGGTCCAGTGCGCCGCGGTCGATGCCCTTGTCGTGCTTCACGGCCTTGGCGAAGGGGACGTAGACGATCTTGCCGTTCATCGTGCCGATCATCACGTTGCGCTGTCCGTCGAGGATGGCTTCGATCGCCGCCTCGCCCATGCGCGACGCGAGGATGCGGTCCACGGCCGTCGGCGAACCGCCGCGCTGGATGTGGCCCAGGATCGTCACACGGGCGTCGTACTGCGGGAACTCCTTCTTCACACGCTCGGCCAGCGCTGTGGCACCGCCCGTCTTGGGGTTCTCCGCGACGATCACGATCGCCGAGTTCTTGCTCTTGCGGAAGCCGTGGTTGATAAGTTCGGCCAACTGGTCGACCTCGGTCTCCATCTCCGGGATGATAGCCGCCTCGGAACCCGTGGCGATGGCGCTGTTGAGCGCCAGGTAGCCTGCCGTGTGGCCCATCACCTCGACGAAAAACAACCGTTCGTGGCTCGACGCCGTGTCGCGCAGTTTGTCGACCGCCTCCATGATGGTGTTCAGCGCCGTGTCGTAACCGATTGTCGAATCGGTTCCTCCCAGGTCGTTGTCGATCGTTCCGGGAAGCCCCACGATCGGCACGTTGAACTCCTCGGCGAAGATGCCGGCTCCGGTCAGCGAACCGTCGCCGCCGATCACCACCAGTGCGTCGATGCCTGCGGCAACCATGTTGTCGTAGGCTGCCTTGCGGCCCTCGGCGGTCTTGAACTCCTCGCTGCGGGCCGTTTTGAGGATTGTGCCGCCCAGCTGGATGATGTTACTTACACTCTGTGACTTGAACTCAACTATTTCGTTGAATACCAGTCCTTTGAAACCGCGCATAATTCCCTTTACGGTAAATCCGTTGAAGATCGCGCTGCGCGTCACCGCGCGAATTGCGGCATTCATGCCCGGGGCGTCGCCGCCCGAGGTCAGGATACCTATGCTTTTGATTCCGGCCATACTCTCATTTGCTTTTAAGACAAAACCGTTCAAAGGTAGTGATTCTAATTTAGAATTAAAAATTATTAATTAATAATTCCCCTTGCGCAGCAAATCGGATTCCAAACGCAGGGCGGACTCCGAAGAATCCGCCCTGCGCCGAAAAAACTTTTTATTTTAATTGCCGCTTGCGGTTATTCCGCCGTTTCGCTCACGGAGTCCGTCTTTTCCCCGGCGGAGATGCTCACCGAGGCTTTTCCGCCCTTTCCTCCGGCCTGGACCGAGACCTCTTTGCCGTCGGCGTTGACCTGCAGGCGTCCCCGTTTCTTATCGACGGTGATGTCGATCGACTTCGAGGGCACGGCGATGTGGAGCATTTTGCGCCCCTCCTCGATCACGCTTTCGTCATCGTAATCCTCCAGCAGACGCTCCAGCGTCGTGGTGTCGCCGTCGATGACGATTTCGCTCCGGAACACCTGCTCGATGGCGTTGCGCTTCTTGCGGAACTTGTCGCCCACGTTTTCGCGGATCGCCACGCACGAGACCGCGATGATCGTGGCGAGCCACACGAGGAAGATTGCCAGAACGGTCTTGCCGCCGGGTTTGCGCGAGGCGATCAGGCACATCAGCACGTAGATCAGCAGGATTAGCGGAACAAGTCCCGCCAGGATGCCGAGGCTTGCGACCCAGATGGAGACGGTGCCTCCCAGAATTTCGGGAGCGAAGAGGCTCTCCCCGCCGACGATCACGGCGAAAAGTCCGATTATCAGTGCGCAGGCGCCCATGATGAGCCCGAAGACGAGGAATCCGGCGAATATTTTCAGCAGAATCAGCACCACCTTGCCGAAAACGGAGACGGCCTCCGCGATGATCGGCTTGGCCCGGGAGTCGGGATCGCATGCGGCCGAGGCCGCGGTGACGTCGCCGATGGACTGTGCGGTGATTTTTTCACCGTTCATTTCGAGCTTCTGCCGCGCCGTGCGGGGCGCCGGGACGGCGAACCACATGATGAAATAACAGATCAGGAAGATGCCGAACAGGTTGCCGAACATCGGGCTGAACCAGTGCAGGAAGGGAATCCATCCGAAGCATGTGAGCAGCAGCGGCAGGAACAGCGTGAGCCGCACCCACACGGGGTCGATGTCGAAATATTTGCCGATGCCGGCGCAGACGCCGCCCAGCTTGGCATTCTCCGTGTCGCGGTAAAGGCGGCGGGGGATGCGCGGCGTGTCGCAGTGCAGGTCGCGGTCGGCGCTTTGGTCGGAGATGTCCTCGGCGGAGCCCATCTGCTGGATGATGTTCAGGATCAGGGGTTTCTCCACCACGCGGGTGTTGTCCTGCGCCGAGAGGATCAGCTCGGCGATGCGGGCTTCGATGTCGGCGACGATCTCCGCGCCGTCGGCCGTGTTCTTGTAACTTTTTTTCAGGCTGTCGAGATAGGCTGCGAGGGCCTCGTAGGCGTCGGTGTCCATTGTGAACGCCACGCCCGATATGCTGCATTTCTTAACCTCTTTCATGGTTGTCGGGTGCTTCGGGGATTAGTTTTTGTGGATGCCGCCGCCGCTCGATTTGCTCAGCGAGGTCTGGCAGTCGCCCGTGTAGCGGATGGACGAGCCGCTCGACGCCTCGGCCGTGAGTTTTCCGCTGCAGTCGATCTCGGCTTTGGCGGCGCTCGACGTGCTGATCGCGGCGTTGACGGCGGTGAGCTTTGCCGCGTCGAGCTTCGATGCCGAACTCAGGTCGGCCGAAAGGCTCTCGGTTGACCCCGTGAGCTCGATTTTCGAGGCGCTCGAAGCGTCGACCGAGCAGCTGACGGCCTTCACCGCTGCGCTGACTTTCGAGGCGCTCGAGGTTTCGATCAGGCATGACGTGGCCTCCACCGTGGCCTTGATCTTGGCGGCGCTCGATGCGTCGATCGTGAACTGGTCGGCCCGGAGCGTCACCTCGCTGGTGATTTTCGAGGCGCTCGAAGCTGCGAGCGAACGGATGTTCCCGCCGTTGGCCGGAACGGTCACGGTGATATTGGCGTTCTGGATGTTGTTCACCTTCCGGTCGAGGGTCACTTCGAGGGTCTTGCCCCGTGTCTCGGCGACCACCAGGTCGATCAGGTTGTCGTCGGCCTCGATGCGGATGTCCGACGCCTCGGCCGAGAGGACGACCTTCACGGCGCGTGAGGCGTCGACGGCGTCGAAATCGGGGGCGGGAAGGGTTTTCGTGACGATATTGCCGCTGCCTTTGACGCCCTTGTTCAGCAGAGGCGCTGCCACGCAGATGACATAGGCGCTTACGGAGAGCATGGCTCCGATCAGGACGGCTATCAGCAGAATTTTTTTCATGGTGTATGGTTTTTTAGGGTTAATCGATCGTTATTTTCCGTGGCGGATAAGGCGTATCTGTCCGACGAGTTCATCCCACGTTTCGTCGAGCGTTGCGAGGTATTCGCGGCCTTTGTCCGTGAGCGTGTAGTACTTGCGGGGCGGACCCTGCGGCGACTCTTCCCAGCGGTAGGTCAGCAGTCCGGCGTTTTTCTGCCGGGTGAGGATCGGGTAGAGCGTACCCTCGACTACGATCATCTCCGCCTGCTTGAGCTCAGCGATGATCTTCGGAGCATACGAGTCCTCGCGGGAGAGAATGGCGAGGATGCAGTACTCCAGGATTCCTTTGCGCATCTGCGCTTTTACGTTGTCTTCGGCCATGATGCTATGCGTTTAACCTTTTGGGAGCCTTCGGGACGATCAGCCAGAGGATGATGTAGATCCAGAGCGAGAGTCCTCCGAAGAGAATCAGGATCAGGGTCGCGATGCGTACCAGCGACGTGTCGAGCCCGAAATATTCGGCCAGTCCGGCGCAGACGCCGGCGATGATGCTGTCTTGCGAGCGGAATAGCCGCTTGTTGTCGTTCGTTGTCATATTTGTCGGTTTTTATCGGTTTTTGTGGATGTTGAATTTGCGGGCGGGCTCCTCGGGGATGACGATCCAGAGGATGATGTAGGCCCAGATCGAGAGACCTCCGAAGAGGATCAGCAGCAGCGTCAGGAGGCGGATCAGCGTCGGGTCGGCATCGAAATAATCTGCCAGTCCGCCGCAGATGCCGGCGATAGAACGCTCCGTGCGCGAGCGGTAGAGTTTGCGGGGCGCCGGTTCTCCGGACGCTTCTCCGGGGACCCCGCTTTCCGTCCCGGTTTGCTCCGCGCCGCGGGGTTCTCCGAAGTCGGCCGGGGAGCCCATTTGCTCCATCGTCGCACGCACCACGTCGAGCGTGATGACCCGCATGGACGATGCGACCTTCTCGCGGAAAATCTCCGCCACGCGCGACTCGATGTCGTTCATCGTTTCGGCGTCGCCTTCGGGCAGGCGGCGGCGGATGTCGTCGAAATAGCTGCCCAGCACCCGGTAGGCGTCTTGGTCGAGGGTGAATGCCACGGAGCCGATGTTCGCGTTTACAGTCTCTTTCATAGTCGTATAAAGTGTTGTCGCTGTTGAATGTTTTGTGGTCCCTACTATTTTGATAATGCAAATATAATACACATTTTAGTATTATGCAATACAAAGTACTAAATTTTTTCAAATTTTTTTCACACCTATATAGATTGGAGATCGTTTCCGTGAAAAAATTCCGATATTTGAGTTTGCATTGTTGCGTTTTGCCCCTCAGTTTCGTCTTACAGATACAATGAAGGAATCCGAATTCACCTCGCTTGTCCTGCCGCTCCGCGACCGCATGTTCCGCTACGCCCAGAGCCTGCTGCTCTCGCCGGCCGAGGCGGAAGATGCCGTGCACGACCTGCTGGAGCGGCTGTGGCGGGAGCGCGGCCGGCTGGAGGAGTGCCGCCGGGTCGATTCCTTCGTGATGACCGCCGTGCGCAACCGTTGTTACGACCTGCTGCGCCGCCACCGGGCCGACAGCCGCCGGGACGATGCGGTGGCGGGGTGGACGGAGTGCTCGGCGGCTGCCGAGGCCGACCGCTGGGAGATGCGCGAACTGGTGCGGCGGGCCCTGGGCTGCCTCCCCGAACGCCAGCGGGAGGTGCTCCACCTGAAGGACATCGAGGGCTATTCCACCCGCGAGATTGCCGGAATGGTCGCCTGCGACGAAGCGCAGGTGCGCGTGATCCTCTCCCGCGCCCGCAACGGATTGCGAGAGGTACTGAAAAAAATGACGGACGATGAACGAACGACAAGAACGGATTGAACGGCTCGCAGAGCGCTGGTTCGCAGCGCAGGCGACCGATGCGGAGGAGCGCGAACTGCGCGACTGGTTCCGGCAGGCGGCCGACGTGCCGGACTCCCTGCGCGAGGCGCAGATGCTGTTCGGCGGACTGGACGCGCTGGCCGGGGAACGCTCCCGGGAGCAGTGGAAACCCCGCCGTGCAGGGCGCATGTTGCCGCTCTGGGGTATTGCCGCAGCAGCGGCCGTGGTGATAGGGCTCTTTGTCTGCGCGGACCTGCTGCGCAAGCCCTATTGTTACATCGACGGCGTGGCGGTCTATGACAAGGAGGTGGCCCTGCAAACGACCGTTTACCTTGAATCGTTCTCGGCTTTCGAGGAGTCGGGACGGATGGTGGACGAACTGATCCGAAACAATTAAAAAACGATATGCCATGAACAGACACTTTATTTTTACGGGTATTTTCATGCTGCTGGGGCTGTGCGCCGCGGCGCAGCCGGCGGATTCCGAGGCCGTGGATTCCCTCCGGCGGATCGGGGATGTCGATACGGGGCCGGTCACCATGCGCCGGGCCGCCGATGGGGATAACATGGTGCTCGAGGTGGCGGGATTCGGCATTACGATCGGGCCTTCCACCATTCAGGGAGCTTCGGCCCAAAACATGAAGAGCCGTCCGCGGGTCTGCGGGCTGTTTTTCGACGGAATCGAAATGGGCTTCAATTTCCTGACCGGACCCGACTATGCGGGTTATCCGGCCGGAACGGGGGATTTTCTCGATTTGAGGGCTGGCAATTCGTTCCATTTCGGCGTGACGCCCGTCGGGATGTCGGTGCGCCTGGACAAACGGGGGAAATTTGAATTTTCGACCGGCCTGCGCTACACGGTCGACAACTACCGGCTGTCCGACAACTCGATCACGCTGGGGCGTGTGGACGGCCTGATTGTGCCCGTTCCGCTGGACGAGAAGGCCGACAAGTCGAAATTCCGCACCACGTCGCTGGGCATTCCGCTGCAATTCTCGTTCGATCCGGTCCGGCATCTGCGCATTGCCGTCGTGGGGTACTGCGATTTTGTGCTCGGGTCCAATGCGATTTATAAAAGACCGAAGGAGAAAAACTCCCTTTCCGGGGTCAATCCCTTCCAGTTCGGGATCGGAGGCTCGGTCTCCTACCGCGGATTCGGCGTCTACGCCCGCTACGGCGTGACATCGCTCTTCAAAAGCAGTGCGGGGCCGTCGTGCCATCCGGTGTCGTTCGGTGTCTGCGTCTTCATGTAAAATCGTGTGGCCATGAAACGATTGCTATTGATTCTGCTGGTCTTGCTGCCGTTCCTGGTCCGGGGACAGAACGCCTCGTGGAAATTCTTCGACCGTTATACCAAAGCCGAAGGATTCACCAGCGTGCAGCTCGAGCGGAAGATGATGCGGATGATGAGCCGCCAGGCGGCGGAGAAGGGGGATGAAGGGTTGTCCAAACTGCTCGGCGGCATCGAGTTTATCCGGATTGTGGCGCTCGACAAGGGTGACGGAACGCAGTTTGTCGCCGATGCGGAAAATCTGGCGACCAATCCGGAATACAAGTTTCAGTTGGTGATGTCGGGGACCGAGGAGGGGCAGACGACGCGGTTCTATATCCGCGAAGCGGAGTTTTACGACAATTCGGAGCTGCTGATGCTGACCTACGGTGCGAAAGAGACCGTCGTGGTGAATATCTACGGCAAGTTCGACCTCAAGCAGGTTGCGCGTCTTTCGACCATTCGGCCGAAGAAATAGGTTTGTACCTTTTGATGTCAAAAGGTACCCACAACACGGGCTTAAGAAGCCCGTGTTGTGGGCGGCTGCGGGTTTTCACGCTGACTATCCTGTTCTGCGCTCCCGATCCTCGCTATACCCGTCGAAAAAGGGGCCGGACACAAATGTCCGGCCCCTTGGTCTTATCGCTGTCGGCGGTCGTTAGTCTTCGAACTTTGCCGAGAGGAACTCGCGGTTCAGACGGGTTCATCTCCTCCCTTTTCAAAGGGAGGTCGGGAGGGTTTGTCTATATACATGCGCAATGCGCATATCGCCCGTCGAAAAAGGGGCCGGACATTTGTGTCCGGCCCCTGGTTTTATCGCTGTCGGCGGTTGTTAGTCTTCGAATTTTGCCGAGAGGAATTCGCGGTTCAGACGGGCGATATGCGCGATGGAGATGTTCTTCGGGCATTCGGCCTGGCAGGCTCCCGTGTTGGTGCAGTTGCCGAAGCCCAGTTCGTCCATCTTGGCGACCATTGCCTTGGCACGACGGGCACCCTCCACGCGGCCCTGGGGCAACTTGGCCAGCGACGACACGCGGGCGGCGACGAAGAGCATGGCCGAACCGTTCTTGCAGGTTGCCGCGCAGGCTCCGCAGCCTACGCAGGCGGCGGCGTCCATCGACTCTTCGGCATCGGCCTGCGGAATCGGAATGGCGTTGGCGTCGGGCACCGAGTTCGTGCGCACCGAGATGAAACCGCCGGCCTGCAGAATCTGGTCGTAGGCGCCGCGGTTCACCACGAGGTCCTTGATCACGGGGAACGCCGCCGAGCGCCACGGCTCGATGGTGATCGTCGCGCCGTCGCGGAACTTGCGCATGTAGATCTGGCAGGTCGTGGCGCCCTGGCTGGGGCCGTGGGCCTGTCCGTCGATGTGCAGCGAGCACATGCCGCAGATACCCTCGCGGCAGTCGTGGTCGAAGGCCACGGGCTCCTTGCCGGCGTGGATGAGGTCGTTGTTCAGGATGTCGAGCATCTCGAGGAACGAGGTGTCGGCCGAGATGTTCTCCACCTTGTAGGTTTCGAACGCCCCCTTGGATTTAGCGTCCTTTTGACGCCATATCTTTAATGTAAAATTCATAGTTTCGATTCGATATTAAAGTTCAACGTCAAATGGCCTTAGTCTTTGTAGTTGCGCTGTGCGGGGTGTACGAACTCGAAGTTCAGGGGCTCTTTCGTGAGCTCCGGAGCCTCGTCCATGCCCTTGTACTCCCATACGGCGGCATATACGAAATTCTCGTCGTCACGCTTGGCCTCGCCCTCCTCGGTCTGGTGCTCCGTGCGGAAATGGCCGCCGCACGACTCCTCGCGGTTCAAGGCGTCGCGGGCCATCAGTTCGCCCAGCTCGAGGAAATCGGCCAGACGCAGCGCCTTCTCGAGTTCGACGTTGAAGTCGTTCTCCTTGCCTACGACCTTTACGTCCTTCCAGAACTCCTTGCGGAGCGCCTGAATTTCGGAGATGGCTTTTTCGAGCGACTCCTTCGTGCGGGCCATGCCGACGTTCTCCCACATGATGTGACCCAGCTTCTTGTGGATGTCGTCCACCGACTGCTTGCCGTTGATCGCGAGCAGTTTCGCAATCTTCTCCTTGACGCCCTTTTCGGCCTCTTCGAAGGCCTTGGTGTCGGTCTTCACCTTCGGAGCCTGGATTTTGTGCGCGAGGTAATCGCCGATGGTGTAGGGCAGAACGAAATAACCGTCCGCGAGACCCTGCATCAGGGCCGAAGCGCCCAGGCGGTTGGCACCGTGATCCGAGAAATTGGCCTCGCCGATGGCGTAGAGGCCCGGGATGGTGGTCATCAGGTTATAGTCGACCCAGATGCCGCCCATCGTGTAGTGCACGGCGGGGAAAATCTGCATCGGCTGCTCGTAGGGGCTTACGTCGGTAATCTCCTCGTACATGTCGAAGAGGTTGCCGTAACGCTGTTTGATAATATTCTTGCCCAGACGCTCGATGGCGGTTTTGAAATCGAGGTACACGGCCAGACCGGTCTCGTTCACGCCGAAGCCTGCGTCGCAGCGCTCCTTGGCGGCACGCGAAGCCACGTCGCGCGGCACGAGGTTGCCGAAGGCCGGGTAGCGGCGCTCCAGATAGTAGTCGCGGTCCTCCTCGGCGATCTGCGAAGGTTTGAGCTTGCCGGCGCGAATGGCCTTTACGTCTTCGAGTTTCTTGGGAACCCAGATGCGGCCGTCGTTACGCAGCGACTCGGACATCAGCGTCAGTTTCGACTGCTGGTCGCCGTGTACGGGGATGCACGTGGGGTGAATCTGCGTGAAGCAGGGGTTGGCGAAGCCGGCGCCCTTGCGGTAGCACTGGAATGCGGCCGAGCCGTTCGACGCCATGGCGTTGGTCGAGAGGAAGAAGACGTTGCCGTAGCCGCCTGTGGCGATCACGACGGCGTGTGCGCCGTGGCGCTCGATCTCGCCCGTCACGAGGTTGCGGGCGATGATGCCTTTGGCCTCGCCGTCCTCGATGACGATGTCCAGCATCTCGTGGCGCGGGTAGCTCTTCACCGAACCGGCCGCGATCTCCTTGTTGAGGGCCGCGTAGGCGCCCAGCAGGAGTTGCTGGCCCGTCTGGCCGCGGGCGTAGAACGTACGCGATACCTGTGCGCCGCCGAACGAACGGTTGGCCAGCAGGCCGCCGTATTCGCGGGCGAAGGGAACGCCCTGGCCCACGCACTGGTCGATGATGAGGTTTGCGACCTCGGCCAGACGGTAGACGTTGGCCTCACGGGCGCGGTAGTCGCCGCCCTTGATCGTGTCGTAGAACAGGCGGTATACCGAGTCGTTGTCGTTCTGGTAGTTCTTGGCGGCATTGATACCGCCCTGCGCTGCGATCGAGTGGGCGCGGCGGGGCGAATCCTGGATGCAGAACACCTTGACGTTGTAGCCCAGTTCGCCCAGGGAAGCGGCTGCGGAGGCTCCGCCCAGGCCCGTACCGACGATGATGATGTCGAGTTTGCGCTTGTTGGCGGGACTTACGACCTTGATTGCCGTCTTGTGGTTGCTCCACTTTTCGGCGAGCGTCCCGGCGGGAATTTTAGCATCTAATTTGAAAGCCATATCGTTTGTGTGTTTATTGTTCTCAAAAAGGGGTGATTAACATGCGCCTGCGATGCAGGGGCAGAAGAAATAGACGAGCACCACGGCGGCGAAACCGAGGAATACGATCGTGGCCACGATGTTGGCGATGCATTTCAGGCGGGGATACCACGTGTCGTTGGCCCATCCCACGGTCTGGAACATCGACCACACGCCGTGCGTGAGGTGGAACCACAGCGCGAAGAACCACACGAGGTAGATCACCACGTAGTACCACTGCGAAAAGGTGTAGGCGATCAGCGCGGCGCCGTCGGCGGGGCTGAAACCCAGCGAGTTGACGTGTCCGCCCATGATCTCCACGAGCTGCATCTTCGACCAGAAATTGAAGAGGTGGATCAGCAGTCCGCCCAGGATGATGAAGCCCAGTACGAGCATGTTCTTCGAAGCCCAGGCCACACCCGGCTCCTGAACCGTCACGGCGTAGCGCTGCGATCCGCGGGCCTTGTAGTTGTTCAGCGTGAGGATCACGGCGTAGATGAAATGGATCAGAACGCCCAGCGCCAGTACGGCCGTGCCTGCCAGCGCGTACCAGTTCGCACCGAGGAACTCGCAGATCATGTTGTACGCCTCGGGCGAGATGATCGCCGTGATGTTCATCGACATGTGGAAGAGGATGAAGAGGACGAGGAATGCTCCCGTCACACTCATGACTAACTTCTTGCCGAGCGAGGAATTAGATAGAAAACAGCTCATAATGATTTTAATTTGTTTATATTTGTTAATGATTTGTGTTCCGGTGCTTTGATTTTTCGCAGGCAAAGATAGCCATTGTTTGCGGAATAACAATAGAAACGGTCGGGAATTTTAGCCTCAAAGGAAGGGTTTTATGACTAAAAAAGAGTTGCGGGCCGCGATGCGGAAACTGAACCTCGGGACAGCCCCTGCGGAGCGTGCCGCGGCGTCGGGGCGTATTTTCGCCCGGGCGGAACTGTCGGAGGCTTTCGGCGGGGCCCGCACGGTGGGCGTTTTCTGCTCGCTGGCCGACGAACCGGACACGTCGGAGGCGCTGGCGCGGTGGTCGGCCGCCGGCAAACGACTGGTGGTGCCGCGTGTCGAGGGCGATGTGATGCGATTTTATGAATACGATCCCCGGACGATGCGCCCGGGCGCTTTCGGCATTGCCGAACCGGGGCCGGAGGCGCGTCTGTGCGAACCGCGGGAGTTGGACCTGGTGGTCGTCCCCGGCACGGCGTTCACCGCCGCGGGAGCCCGCATGGGCCGCGGGAGGGGCTATTACGACAAATACCTGTCGCAGCCGGATGTGCATGCCGTGAAGATCGGCGTTTGCTTTGCCCATCAACTGGTCGGGAAGCTGCCTTCGGAGCCGCACGACGTGGCGATGGATTACATAATAACGGATTGATGATGGATGCAAAAGAGTTTGCCGCCGCCTATGCGGAGGCGTTCGGACCGGCGGCGCAGCTGCCGCTGCTGTTCTGGTATTCGGAGGAGCCCGTGCGAGCGGTCCCCAAGGTCGAAGGGTGCTTTTTCAAGGGCCTTGCCGAGGCCCGCGAAGGTCTTCCCGTGAGCTTCAATGCCGGGAACATCGGCTGCGGGGGCGGAAAGTTCTACACCGGGTTTACCTCGATGCCGCCGTTCGTGCCGACCTTCGTGTCGCAGAAGGAGCATTACAAACAGACGCCCGAAATGGTGCTGGAGTTCATCGGACGGCTCGGAGTGCCCGAGGCATCGGGGGCGTGGCTCAATTTTGCGCGTATCGACACCGACGCGGGCGCCGAAGCCTTCGGCCGTGCGGAAGGAGTGCTGTTTTTCGCCGCGCCCGACGTGCTGTCGGGACTGGTGTCGTGGGCTGTTTACGATAACAATGCCGACGATGCCGTGCGTGCGCCTTTCGGGTCGGGATGCAGCGCTGTCGTGACGCAGGCCGTCGTGGAGAACCGCCGGGGCGGCCGCAGCGTTTTTCTGGGGCTGTTCGACCCTTCGGTGCGTCCGTGGGTCGGGGAGCATGAACTGAGTTTGGCCGTGCCGATGTCGCGGATGCGCGAGATGTGCGGCACGATGCGTGCAAGCTGTCTGTTCGGTACCCACGCTTGGAACAAAGTCCGGGACCGCATTAATAAATGAATTGTATGAAGAAAAGAAGAGCGGCGCTGGTGCTGGCCGGCGGCGGAGCACGCGGCGTGGCCCATATCGGAGCCATCGAAGAGTTGGAAAGCCAGGGTTTTGAGATCAGCGCCGTCGCCGGTACGTCGATGGGCGCATTGGTCGGGGGCGTCTATGCCTCGGGGCATCTCGAGCCCTTCAAGGAGTGGCTGTGCGAACTCGATAAATACAAGGTTTTCAGTCTGGTGGATTTCGCCCTGAGCACCGAGGGGCTGGTCAAGGGCGACCGGGTGATGAAGGCCATGAAGGAGCTGGTTCCGGATGTGAAGATCGAGAAGATGCCCGTGCCGTTCACGGCCGTGGCCGCCGACCTGCTCACGGGACGCGAGGTGGTGCTCGAACGCGGCGGGTTGTACGACGCCATCCGGGCTTCGATTTCGATCCCTTCGGTGTTCAAGCCCGTGCACCGCAACGGTCAGGTGCTGATCGACGGCGGCACGGTCAATCCGCTGCCGCTGAACCGCGTGCGCCGCGAGGAGGGTGATGTACTGGTGGCCGTGGATGTCAGCGCCCCGTTTGCGGCTCCCGCGCCGAAGACCAGGGTTTCGCTCAATTACTACAAAGTGCTGATTGCCTCGTCGGAGATCATGCAGCAGCATATCACCCAGCTGATGTGCCGGCTCCACAAGCCCGACATTCTGGTCGAGATGCCCGCCGACAGCTACGGCATTTTCGAATTTTACCGTTCGAAAGAGCTGATCGAGGCGGGACGTGCGGCAACACGCGCGGCGCTCGAACGGATGTTGGTGGAAGCCTGAAAATGGCAGGATTTTTGTCGGTAGGGGATAGAAAAAGTTGCGACGGCCCGTTTTGAAGAATTCAAAGAGTAGTGACGCAACTTCACACAGATTTTTTAGGGCCGTCGCAAGAATCGAAAACTCAGGATATGCCTCCCGGCATTTCCCGATTCGGTTATGCGACAAAGATAGATAAACTTTCGGGTCCTGCAACACCTTTGCCCGAATGTGATATGGGTGCGCCTGAAATACCGAGCGGGTGCGCCTTTTTTTGCGCGAAGGAGTCTTTTTCCCTGCACGCCATCCGTCTTAACGGGCGATTTATGCAGGATTCGCGTTTGGCATGACACACGAAACACCCCGAAAGCCGCTGCCGGTTTCCGGGGTGTGATCGTTGCCGGGAGGTCCCGGCGTTCTGGGGTATGCGGCCGTTATACGCAGCCCTGTGCGAGCATGGCGTTGGCGACCTTCATGAAGCCGCCGATGTTGGCGCCCACGACATAGTTGATGTAGCCGTCGCTCTGGGTTCCGTAGTGTACGCACACCGAGTGGATGTTCTGCATAATGGATTTCAGCTTCGCATCGACCTCTTCGGGCGACCAGGTGAGGCGTATCGAATTCTGGGTCATTTCGAGTCCCGAGGTGGCTACGCCGCCGGCGTTGGCCGCTTTGCCCGGGGCGTAGAGCAGCTTGTGCTGCTGGAAGATGCGGATGGCATCGGGAGTCGAGGGCATATTGGCTCCCTCGGCGACGCACATACAGCCGTTGTCGACCAGCGCCTGCGCCTCGTCGCCGTTCAGCTCGTTCTGCGTGGCGCACGGCATGGCGATGTCGCATTTCACGCCCCACGGACGTTCGCCGGGGTAGTAGGTGGCCGACGGATATTTCTCGGCGTACTCCTTGATACGGCCGCGGAAGACGTTTTTCAGCTCCATGACGTACTCCAGTTTCTCGGGGCTGATGCCTTCGGGATCGTGGATGTAACCCGACGAATCGGAGAGCGTCACGACCTTGGCGCCCAGCTCGGTGGCCTTCTGGCAGGCGTACTGGGCGACATTGCCCGAACCCGAGATGCAGACGGTTTTGCCCTCGAACGAATCGTTGCGTGTGGCGAGCATCTCCTGGGCGAAATAGCATGTTCCGTAGCCCGTGGCCTCGGGGCGCAGGGGGCTGCCGCCCCAGTCGCGGCCCTTGCCGGTGAGCGTGCCGGTGAACTCGTCGCGCAGACGCTTGTACTGGCCGAACATGAAGCCGATTTCACGGCCTCCGACGCCGATGTCGCCGGCCGGAACGTCGGTGTCCTGGCCGATGTGGCGCTGCAGCTCGGTCATGAACGACTGGCAGAAGCGCATCACCTCGTTGTCGGACTTGCCCTTGGGGTTGAAATCCGAACCGCCTTTGCCGCCGCCCATCGGAAGGGTGGTGAGGCTGTTTTTGAAGGTCTGCTCGAAGGCCAGGAATTTCAGGATCGAGAGGTTGACCGAGGGGTGGAAACGGATGCCGCCCTTGTAGGGGCCGATGGCGCTGTTCATCTGGATACGGTAGCCGCGGTTGATCTCAATTTCGCCTTTGTCGTTGAGCCAGGGCACGCGGAAGATGATGACGCGTTCGGGCTCTGCGATGCGCTCCAGAACCTTCATTTTCTGCAGGATCGGGCTGGCGACGATGTGCGGTGCCAGCGATTCGGCCACCTCGCGGACGGCCTGGTGGAACTCCGGTTCGCCGGGGTTGCGGGCGATGAGCCGGGCCATGAAATCTTCGACGTACTGTTGGACTTGCTCGTTCATAAGCGAATGGATTTTGAGGGGTTTGTAATCATTTCTCGACCCTAAAAATACGACATTCATTTGAGTTTTGCAACTTCTTTAAGAATTTCGTAAAATATTTTATTTACCCGATCCGCGCATTTGCTTACTGTCTGCGGGGAAGTCGGGTTGCGGGGCTGAAAATCCGTAATAAAAAATGACGGATTCGCTATAAATCCGTCATTGAAATTTTTTTCAAATTTTTTTCGGAAACACCTGCCTGTCACTTGGAAAAGGCGAATCCGACGTAGACATCCTTGTATTTCGACAGCAGTGCGGCGGCCGTCGAGAGCGACGAGATTTTGCTGCCCAGAGCGGTCATCATCTCCACGAGTTTGGTGACCGGGAAGACCAGTACCAACTCCGTGCCGCTGATATAGGCATGGCCCGGGACCGAACCCAGATTGAGTTTGCCCTTGGCGAAATGGAGCGTCACGACGTGCGTCGGGGCGTCGTATTCGTAGGTGCCCGTGAGTTTGTGCTTGCCCAGCGTCGCCGAGAAGGCGTCGCTGTCGCGTTCGAAGGTGAACGTCCCGGTGCCGGCTTTGAGTCCGGCCAGCGCATAGGCCTTTTCTAACTGCTTGACGACCGTGGTTTCGAGGGCTGCGCCGCCGAGTTCCGAGGCGAGGTCCTCGCCTTCGAATTTGACGCCCGGACCCGTGTAATTCCACGTGCCGGCCAGTGCATACTGCGTGAGTTTGCCGTCGGTGGCTTTGTCAGCCGCCGCTGTGGCGGCTTTTTTCAGGGCATCCTTCCAGTCCTGCGCCGAGGCCGTGCCGGCAAGCAGGAGCAGGGATGCGGCAAATAAGATGATCTTTTTCATTTTCATAATTGTTCTAGTTCCCGGAGCCAGGCCGCGGCGGATGCGTCGGAGGGCATGCGCCAGTCGCCGCGGGGCGAGAGCGCCACCGAGCCGACCTTCGGGCCGTCGGGCATGGCCGAACGTTTGAATTGCTGGGCGAAGAAGCGGCGGACGAAGACCGTGAGCCACCGGAGGATCGTGGCGCGGTCGTAGCTCCCTTCGAAAGCCTGTTCGGCCAGCAGCAGGATTTTCGCCGGGCCGTAGCCGGCACGCAAAAAATTGTAGAGGAAGAAATCGTGGAGTTCGTAGGGTCCCACGAGGTCTTCGGTCTTCTGGGCGATCTTGCCGTCGCAGTCCGCGGGCAGCAGTTCGGGACTGACCGGCGTGTCGATGATGTCCGTGAGCGTGGCACGCGTCGCGGCATCCTTCTCCGTGTCGGCCGCCCATTTCACGAGGTGGCGCACCAGCGTCTTGGGAACCGAGGCGTTGACGCCGTACATCGACATCTGGTCGCCGTTGTAGGTCGCCCAGCCCAGCGCCAGTTCCGACAGGTCGCCCGTGCCGACCACCAGGCCGCCTTCCATGTTGGCCACGTCCATCAGTATCTGCGTCCGTTCGCGGGCCTGCGCGTTCTCATAGGCTGCACCCCGGTCGTCAGGGTTCAGGCCTATGTCGTGAAAATGCTGCAGGCAGGCGTCGCGGATCGGGATTTCGCGGATCGTGACGCCCAGTCCGCGCATCAGTTCCAGCGCGTTGCGGTAGGTGCGGTCGGTGGTGCCGAAGCCCGGCATCGTGATGCCGATGATTCCGGCGCGGTCGAGTTTCAGGAAATCGAACGTGCGGACCGTCACGAGCAGTGCGAGGGTCGAATCCAGTCCGCCCGAGATGCCGATGACGGCTTTTTCGGCGCGGGTGTGGACCATCCGCTGCGCCAGTCCGTGCGCCTGTATCCGGAAAATCTCCTCACAGCGTTCGCTGCGGTGCGCTTCGTCCTTGGGCACGAACGGCATCGGGTCGATGTCGCGGTCGAGGACCACGCCGCGGAGTCCCTCGGGAATCTCCATTTCGATCACGGTGTTCTCCGTGGCGCCTTCGTTCATGCGGAACGAGGTGTTGCGGCGGCGTTCGAACTCCAGCCGTTCGATGTCCACGTCGGCCACGACGAGCTGTTCCTCGGGCGAGAACCGTGCGGCTTCGCGCAGCACCGTGCCGTTCTCGGCGATGATGCCGTTGCCGGCGAACACGAGGTCGGTGGAGGATTCGCCGAAGCCCGCCGAGCAGTAGACGTAGGCCGCGAGCGTGCGGGCTGACTGCTGGGCCACCAACTGCCGCAGGTAGGCGTGCTTGCCCGCCGCCTCGGGCGAGGCCGAGAGGTTGAAAATCACCTTCGCACCGTTCAGCGCCAGCTGCGACGAGGGCGGCACGGCGGTCCAGAGGTCCTCGCAGATTTCGATGCCGAACTCCGCGCCGTTGATCTCGAACGTCAGGTCGGCGCCGAAATCGGCCTGCTGGCCCGCGACGACGATGTGTTCGTCCGAGATGCCGGCTCCCGACGCGAACCAGCGGTTTTCGTAAAATTCGCCGTAATCGGGAATGTAGGTCTTGGGAACCACGCCCAGCACCTTGCCCTGCGTGAAGACCACGGCGCAGTTGTAGAGCGCCGAGCCGTGGCGCAGGGGGGCTCCGGCGATCAGCGTGAGAGGCAGTTTGCGCGTGGCACGCACGAGGCGTTCCAGCGCCTCGTCGGCCGCGTCGAGCAGCGTGGATTGCAGCAGCAGGTCGCCGCAGGTGTAGGCCGTCACGCCCAATTCGGGGAATGCCGCGATTTCGACACCCCTCCGGGCGGCCTCCTCGGCCAGCGCAGCCATACGCTCGGTGTTGTAGTCGCAGTCACCGACCCGCACGTGCGGAATTGCCGCCGCTACCTTCAAAAACCCGAAATTGTCCATAGTTAATTATTCATTGAATCACTCGCTCCAGAGCGTTGCCAGGTTCAGGATCACCTGCTGCGCCTTGTGCATCGTGGTGAGCGAGCAGTATTCGAACTTGCCGTGGAAATTCATGCCTCCGGTGAAGAGGTTGGGACACGGCAGGCCCATGAACGAGAGGCGTGCGCCGTCGGTGCCGCCGCGGATGGGCCGCACGAGGGGCGTCACCTCCGCCATCTCCATCGCCCGGAGCGCCTTGTCGATCACCTGCGGATGCGGTTCGACCATCTTGCGCATATTGTAGTACTGGTCCTTGAGCGTGAGGGTCAGCACCTCGTCGCCGTATTTCTTCTTCAGCAGGTCGACGCAGGCCCACATGAAGGCCTTCTTCTGTTCGAACTTGTCGGTGTCGTGGTCGCGGATGATGTAGCTCAGCGAAGCCTTTTCGACCGTGCCGTTCACGCCGACACAGTGGTAGAAACCTTCGTAACCCTCGGTGTACTGCGGGCGTTCGGCGGCGGGCAGCAGCCCCTGCAGCTCGCACGCCACGTCGATGGCGTTGATCATCTTCGCCTTGGCGTAACCCGGATGGACGTTGCGGCCCTGAATCTCGATTTTGGCGCTCGCGGCGTTGAAATTCTCGTACTCCAGCTCGCCCTCCATGCCGCCGTCGACGGTGTAGGCAAAATCGGCCCCGAAGGCCTTCACGTCGAAGAAATCCACGCCCCGGCCCACCTCCTCGTCGGGGGTGAAGCCGATGCGGATTTTGCCGTGTTTCACCTCGGGATGCGCCATAAGGTACTCCGCGGCGGTCATGATTTCCGCCACGCCGGCCTTGTCGTCGGCGCCCAGCAGCGTCGTGCCGTCGGTGTGAATCAGGGTGTGTCCCTTGAAGAAAGCCAGTTCCGGAAAATCCGAAACCTTCATCGTCAGCTGGCCGTTCAGGGCGATGTCGCCGCCGTCGTACTCCTCGATCACGCGGGGTTTGATGTCCTTGCCGCTCATGTCGGGCGAGGTGTCCACGTGGGCGATGAAGCCGATCACGGGGGCGTTCTCACACCCTTTCGAGGCGGGGATCGTGCCCATCACATAGCCGTATTGGTCCATCGTGACCTCGGTCATGCCCAGGACCTCCATCTCGTCGCGCAGGGCCGCCAGAAGGACCTTCTGCTTCTCGGTCGAGGGGAATGTCGTGCTGTTTTCATCCGACTGCGTGTCGAACGATACGTATTTCAGAAAACGTTCTTTCAAGTCCATAGTCAATGCAAATTAGATGTTACTCTTCCTTTTTGGCCCGTAGGGTGTGCCAGACGAAATAGCCGATCAGAATCAGGTACATCGCCAGCCCGGTCCATTCGGCGGCATTCGAACCTTTCCATCCGGCGATCTCCCACTCGGCGCCTGCGAATTTCAGCACCGCCGTCACCACGCCCATCAGCGCACCGCCGGCGATGAATCCCGAGGCGATGAGCGTACCGCGGTCGAAGCGGGCCTTGTTCAGCCCCTCGTCTTTCGAACGGTTCGAGACGAACCACGCCACCAGTCCGCCCACCACCAGCGGGGCGTTCAGCTCCATGGGGATGAACATGCCCAGCGCGAACGCGAGGGCCGGAATGCCGATTGACGTGAGCACCAGCGCCAGCGCCGCGCCGCAGAAATAGAGCATCCACGGGGTCTGGCCTCCGGTCATCAGCGGCTGGATGACAGCTGCCATGGCGTTGGCCTGCGGAGCCACGAGGGCGCCTTCGCCCACGAAACCGTAGGATTTGTTGAGGATGATCATCACCCCGGCCACGGTGGCCGCAGCAACGAACGTGCCGAGGAATTTCCACGCTTCCTGCTTTTTGGGCGTGGTGCCCAGCCAGTAGCCGATCTTGAGGTCGGTGATGAAACCGCCGGCCATCGACAGGGCCGTGCAGACCACGCCGCCGATCACCAGCGCGGCGGTCATGCCCGTCGTGCCGCTCAGGCCCACGCTCACCAACACCAGCGACGCCAGTATCAGCGTCATCAGCGTCATGCCCGAGACGGGGTTGGTGCCCACGATGGCGATGGCGTTGGCCGCGACGGTCGTGAAGAGGAATGCGATGACGAAGACGATCAGGATGGCCGTCAGCGATTGGGCCCAGTTGGCGCCCAGCAGTCCGAAATGGAAGAAGACGAAGACCGAGACGAGTGTGGCGATCAGGATCGTGAGGATGCGCTTCATCGAGAGGTCGCGCTGCGTGCGCTCTACGGCCGCGAGCCCCCCCCCTTTCTTACCGCTGAACTCCGATACCGCGAGGCCCACGGCCTGGCGGATGATTTTCGACTGGCGGATGATGCCGATGATGCCCGCCATGGCGATGCCGCCGATGCCGATGGGCTTGCCGATGAAGGCGAAGAGGTTCTCGGCGGTGAAGATCGACTGCGGATCGGCGAGGATGTCGGCGCGTGTCACGCCCAGCAGCGAGATCATCGCCGCGGGATCGACCGCGTCGGCCAGCGAACCGACTACCGGGACGATCACGAACCACACGAGGCATGAGCCTGCGGTGATGATCATGGCGTATTTCAGGCCGATGATGTATCCCAGGCCCAGCACGGCGGCCGAGGTGTTCAGTCCGAATACCACCTTGAACTTGTCGGCGGCGACGGTGCCCCATTCGCAGATGCGCGTCGAGACCGACTCGGTCCAGAGACCGAATGTGCCGACCACGAAGTCGTACAGACCGCCCACGAGCCCCGCGACGGCCAGCAGTTTGGCCTGCGAGCCGCCCTTTTCGCCCGAGACGAGAACCTCGGTGGTCGCCGTGGCCTCGGGGAACGGGTATTTGCCGTGCATCTCCTTGACGAAATATTTGCGGAAGGGGATCAGCAGTACGATGCCCAGCAGTCCGCCGAACAGCGACGAGAGGAACACCTGCCAAAAGGCGGCGTCGAGTCCCAGGATGTAGAGGGCCGGGAGGGTGAAGATGGCTCCGGCGACGATCACGCCCGACGAGGCGCCGATCGACTGGATGATGACGTTCTGTCCCAGCATGTTCTTTTTGCCCAGCACCGATCCCATGCCCACGGCGATGATGGCGATCGGGATGGCGGCTTCGAAGACCTGTCCGACCTTGAGGCCGAGGAAGGCGGCGGCGGCCGAAAAAACGATGGCCATGACGACGCCCATCGTGACCGAGTAGGGAGTCACCTCCTTCGGGTTCGACGAGGCGGGCATCACGGGCGTGTATTCTTCGCCCGGCTTGAGTTCGCGGTAGGCGTTTTCGGGCAGCGAGGTTTGGATTTTTTCGGGTTCCATTTCTTATCGGGGATTAGCCGGTCAGCGGTTGTCGCCGCTGCCCGTGATGTGGTTGCGCTGCATGCGCGAACGGAGTTTGTCGACATTCATCTGCGCCACGTCGTCGAGTTCGTAGCCCAAATCGCGCGAAAGGGTGGCGCAGTACCACAGCACGTCGCCGATCTCCTTGACGATTTCGAGTTTCTTCTCCGGAGTGAACTCCTTGTGTCCGTCGCGGATCACCTTTTTGACCTTGTCGGCGACTTCGCCTGCCTCGCCCGTAAGCCCGAGCGTGGGGTAGACGATGCGGCTGTCGTCGGGATAGATCGCCGTTTCGAGGGCGTGCTGCTGGTATTCGTTGAGTGTCATAGCTTTGATTTGAAAGTTTACAGTAGGCAAAAATAGCAAAATAATTTGAGAATACGCAGAAAAAAGCTCCGGCTGTTGCGCGGAGCGGGTATTTGGTTCGGGACCGTTGCGGACTGCCTTTCAGGTCGGGCGGGGGTCAGAGTTCGGGTATCGCCTTCTCCAACCCGATGCCGCGCGAACCCTTGAGCAGTACGAGGGCGTTTTCGACGGGAGAGAGGCTCAGCAGCGAGAGCAGCTCCTCGCGCGTGGGGCAGAGGGTCGTGCGGGCGGGTTTCTCCGGAAGCGAGGCGTAGGCCCTGGCGAACTCTTCGCCGACGAGCAGCAACTCGGCGTCGGGGGCCTGCGCCGCCTGGCGGATGATTGCCGTGTGTTCGTGCAGGGACCATTCGCCCAGTTCGAGCATATCGCCCAGAATCAGCACCCGGTGCTGCCGCTTTCCGAGCGGCTCGGCGAGGAAATTTCCGACGGCCGCCTGCATACTCGACGGATTGGCGTTGTAGCAGTCGATGACGAGCGTGTTGCGGGCCGTTTCGGTGCGCTGCGAGCGGTTGTTGTCGGGAACATAGCCTGCGATGGCGTGGCGGATGCGCTCGTCGGGAATGTCGAAATAGCGCCCCACGGCCACCGCGGCGGCGATGTTATGGCGGTTGTAATCCCCTTCGAGGTGGTTCTCGAGTCCGTCGGCCAGCGAGATGGAGTAGTATTCCACGGCCAGTGAGTCGCGTTCTGTGGCCATTCCCGTCAGCACGTCATCGTCGGTGGGGACGAAGGCGTGTCCGCCGTTTGCGGCGAGGTAGTCGAACAGTTCGCCTTTGCCCCGGCGGACTCCTTCGGGACCTCCGAAACCCTCGAGGTGCGCCAGTCCGATGTTGGTCAGGATGCCGTATTCGGGTTCGGCGACGGAGGTCAGCAGGGTCAGTTCGCCGCGAGCGCTCGCGCCCATCTCCACCACCCCGAACTCCGTGTCGCGGGTCATCGCCAGCAGCGTCAGCGGCACGCCGATGTGGTTGTTGAGGTTGCCGCGTGTGGCGTAGACCGCGAACCGCTCGGCCAGCACACGGCTGACGAGCTCTTTCGTGGTGGTCTTGCCGTTGCTGCCCGAGATGGCGAGGATCGGAATGCCCAGCGCCCGGCGGTGTTCGCGGGCCAGTTCCTGAAGGGCCTTCAGCGTGTCCTCCGCGTAAAGGATGCGTTCGTCGGCGGCCGCCACCCCGGCATCGTCCGAGACGGCGTAGGCGGCTCCCTTTTCGAGCGCCTCCGCGACGAAGCGGTTGCCGTCGAAATTAGCGCCCCGCAGGGCGAAGAAGATCGAATCCGGCTCGATCCGGCGCGAGTCGGTCGAGATGCGGGGATGTTTGAGAAAAAGGCTGTAAAGTTCGCTCATGGGAGATTTTTAGCAAGTGTCATTTTGAGACGATTCGGTCGCATGCGATAAGTCCCCTCCGAGGAGGGGATTTAGGGGGAGGGTCAGATTTGCAAACACGGCGGAACGCCGTGAATGTGAACGTTGAAATGCGCAGTGACGGGCGATGGAAATCATAGGGTATGAGATGATTCCATTAAGCATATCTGGTTTAATCAGATATGCTTGTCGCCGTTGTTGAATTTCACTTCGTCGATGAATTTCTTGATGTTCTGCTCCTCGGCGCGGGGACAGATCAGCAGCACGTCGTCCGTATCGACCACGATATACTCCTTCAGGCCGCTGATGACGGCGATCTTGTCTTTGGGCAGCGAGACGATCGACGAACGCGTGTCGTAGAGGTAGCACCCCTTCTCGGGAATGGCATTGGCGTAACGGTCCTTGCGCGAGTGCTGGTAGACCGAGCCCCATGTTCCCACGTCGCTCCAGCCGAACTCCCCGCAGCGGACATAGACGTTGTCGGCCTTCTCCATGATGCCGTAGTCGATCGAAATGGCGCGGCACTCCGAGTAGGCGATCTCCAGCACGTTGCGCTCGGCCTCGGTGCCAATGGCACGCATCACGCCGCTGAACATTGCGTGGTGCTCGGGCAGGTATTTCTCGAAAGCCTCGATGATCGCACGCACGGTCCATACGAAAATGCCCGAGTTCCAGTAGAATTCGCCCGACTGCAGGAAGACCTGCGCCAACTCGAGGTCAGGCTTCTCGGTGAAGCACTTGACCTTGCTGATAGGCTGGCTGTCCGAAACCTGGATGTAGCCGTAGCCCGTGTCGGGGCGCGTGGGTTTGATGCCCACGGTCATCAGCACGTCGTTCTTCACGGCGAAATCGAGGCACTCGGCGATGATGGCCCGGAAATCGTCTTCGTTGAGGATCAGGTGGTCCGCCGGGGTGACGATCATCTCGGCATCGGGGTTGCGCTTCATCAGCGTGTAGGCCGCATAAGCAACGCAGGGAGCGGTGTTGCGTCCCACGGGTTCACACAGCACCTGTTTCTCTCCGATTTCCGGAATGTGCTCCAGCACCAGGTCCTTGTATTTGAGGTTGGTCACCACGAGAAAATTCTCCGCGGGAACCATTTTTGCAAAGCGTTCGTAGGTGTGGCGGATGAAGGATTTTCCCGTTCCCAGGATGTCGAGGAACTGCTTGGGCATCGACTGTCGGCTTTTGGGCCAGAAACGCGATCCGATGCCGCCCGCCATGATGACACAATATTTATTGCTTGCCATAGTTATTATATGGAGTTAAGTTCGACAAAGATAAAAATATTTTAGTAACTTTGCCGCCTATTGGAAAATTAATTTTCGACCCGGCAATGAAAATCAAACTCTTCACGATACCCAATCTGCTGACCCTTTCGAACCTGCTTTGCGGCTCGGTTGCGGCGGTGTCGGCGCTGGTCTGGGGCAACCTGACGCTGGCCTTCGGGCTGATGATTCTGGCAGCCGTGTTCGACTTTTTCGACGGATTCGTGGCGCGTCTGCTGAACCAGAGCTCGCCCATCGGCTTGCAGCTGGATTCGCTGGCCGACGACATCACCTTCGGGTTCCTGCCCGCCGCCGTGATGTATGTCCTCTACCAGCGGATGCCGGGCGTCTGGCTGCCGGAGGGGAACCTCGGACTTTTCGTCTTCGCCTTCACGGCCTTCGCGGCGCTGCGGTTGGCGAAATTCAATATCGACGACACGCAGCGCTCGGAGTTTTGCGGACTGCCTTCGCCTGCTGCGGCGATGCTCTGCGCCTCGCTCGGACTGCTGGCCGAATGTTACGGCATGACGCTCCACCGCGAGACGGTGTTGGCCGTGGCCGTGATCGTGGGGCTGCTGATGATCTCGAACGTGCGGATGTTCGCACTCAAGTTTCACGGCTTCGGCTGGAAAGGAAACGAATTGCGCTATACGTTTATGATCGTCAGCGCCTTGATGGCAGTCGTTTTGCGCGGATACGCCGTGCCGCTGATCATCGTGCTCTACATCCTGATTTCACTCGTCCGGGGGCTCGTCTGCCGGGCAAATGGCTGTGAAAGAGCTGAATAGTTGGATATTTAAATTTTTTTAATTACCTTTGTCGCGGATTTCCGCTCTTTGGCTGAATATGTCGGGATTTTCGAATCGCATATTGCTGGTGCTCCTGCTCGGTCTGTTTTTTGCAGTACCTCAGGCGGCGCATTCCCAGGGTTTCGATGCGAAGACCCTGCAGCGTGCCCAGCAGAACGGCCAGTCGGGCAATCTTTACGGCAACAACCCCTTCGAGCAGCAGGAAGGCGAGGAGGGAGAACAGCAGCCGCAGGACACCACCAAGAAGGAACGGAAAATCCGCAAGCCGTTGGAGTCCTATTTTTTCAGTGACTCGATACGTGCGCTGAACAATTTCAAATGGCACGTGAGCCGCGATTTCAACCGCGTCGAGATCGGGCCTTTGGATACCACGCTGACCGATTACCGGATCGACTATCCGTTCTATCGGGAAGAGGTGGGCGACATCGCCCAGGGAGCCCTGGGACAGACGTCGCTGCCGCTGAACTATTTCCGGCGGCCCCAGTTCTTTGACTTCAGTTTTGCGAGTCCCTACTACGCGTACACCTACAACATGGAGAACGTGCCCTTCTACAACACGAAGCGGCCGATCATCCGCATGAGTTACGCCGAGTCGGGGCAGAAACGTTTCCGCGAGGAGAATTTCAATATCATGCATGCCCAGAACATCTCGCCGACGACGGGATTCAACGTTGACTACAAGGCGCGGGGCACGCGCGGCCAGTATGTCTGGTCGCGGACCAAGAATCACAACCTCGCGGTGGCCGTTAACCATACCGGAAAACGCTACTCGGTGCATGCGGGTTACTACAACAACCACATCGAACAGCAGGAGAACGGCGGCGTGGTCGGCAACTGGGCCATTGCGGACACCGTTTTCGAGATGCCTTCGGGCGTGCCGATGCGGCTCGCGGACGCCGAGGCGAAGAACCTCTACCGTAACAACGCCTTCTTCATCACGCAGTCCTACGGCATTCCGCTGCAGCGGCTCACCGAGCACGATTTCTCGATGGCCAACCTCTCGGCGGTCTACGTGGGCCACTCGTTCGAGTACAGTTCGTGGAGCAAGGTCTACACCGACAAGAACGAGCCTTACACCAACGAGCGCGACCACCGCGACGAGAACGGCAACTACGTCTCCGCCGAGGGCAACTACTACGACAACTGGTACATCAACCCCGTGGAGACGCGCGACTCGATTTACGAACGGGTCGTCTCGAACCGCCTCTTCGTGCAGGCGCAGCCCTGGGACCGCAACGGGGTGGTGGGAACGCTCGACGCCGGCATCGGCATCGACATGCACACCTACTCGCAATTCGAACTGAAAGATTATCTGACGGGAAAGTACACGAAGGTCAACAAGACGAGTTACTTCTTTTACGGCTCCGTCAGCGGAAAGATAAAGAAATATGTCGACTGGGACGGAAATCTCAAATTCTACCCGTCGGGATACAGAGGCGGAGACCTCTCGATCGGTGCGCATCTCGCGCTGAAAGGGTATCTCCGCGGACACCCCCTGATTCTCGAAGGCCGGTTCACGATGGACCGCCGTTCGCCGAACTACTGGCAGGAGAATCTATTCTCGAACCATTATATATGGAACACTCCTTTGAACAAGGAGAATGAAACTCGGTTCGAGGTCAAGTTTTCGGTTCCCGATTTCGCTTTCGAAGCGGGGGCATGGCAGGGAGTCGTCTCCGACAAGATTTACTATGCGTCGGACAGCAACGTCGCCCAGCACAGCGGAAACGTCAGCCTCACGAGTGTGTATGCTCGCAAAGATTTCCGCTTAGGCGGACTTCATTTGGACAACAGGGTATTGTTGCAGTGGAGTACGGATCAAGATGTTGTACCCGTTCCGCTTGTGAGTGCCTTCCTTTCGTATTACTACGAGTTCTGGGTCGTGCGCGATGTACTGCGCCTGCAGATCGGTCTGGACGGACGCTATAATACGCGGTATTATGCGCCCGGTTACAATCCGGCACTGTCGGTGTATTATAACCAACGCGAGGTCGAGGTGGGGAATTATCCCTACGTGGACGCTTTCGCAATGGCAAAGTGGAAGAGAATGCGGATATTTCTGAAATATCAGCATGTGAACAAGGGACTGTTCGGTAACGGAGAATATTTCTCGGCGGCTCGCTATCCGCTGAATCCGGGCATGTTCAAAATCGGTATCTCGTGGGGATTCTATGATTAGCGTGCTGTTCTGCGCGGTGTAAGCTGCCCGCAAAACAACATTTTATGTTAAAAAAGACCGTATTAACGTTTGCGTTCTTAACCATTCTGACTACTTTTTACGGCTTCAACGCCCAGTTCGGTGCTCCCGCGACGGACAGCGCACTGAACGATCTGGCCGCGATGGACCGCTCGCTGCTCCCCGAGGGCTGCTACGTCATCTCGGCCTACGACAACCTGATCCGCAACATCAGCGAACAGGAGGGGAACGACTGGCGGCTGATGAGCGCCATCGCCTACCATGAATCGCGCTTCACGCCCGACATCACCTCGCGCAGCGGGGCCCGCGGGCTGATGCAGATCATGCCTTCGGTGGCACGCCAGTTCGACGTTCCCGTGGCCGAGGTCGCCGATCCGGAGACTAACGTCTGGCTGGCCAACAAGCTGCTGACGAAAATCTCCTCGACGCTCCGTCTTCCCGAAGGCATCTCCGAGAAGGACCGGATGAGCATCATCCTGGCGTCGTACAACAGCGGTATCGGCCATGTGACCGACGCCCGCCGCCTGGCGAAGCTGAACGGGGAGAACCCCAATTCGTGGGAGGTCGTGGCACGCTACCTCAGCCTGAAGGCCGATCCCGCGTATTACGAGAGCGAAGTGGTCAAATGCGGACGTTTCACCGGCAGCCGGCAGACGCTGGCCTATGTGAACGACGTGATAGGACGCTACGACAGATACTGCCGCGTTGCCGGGAGGTAACGGCAGGCAGGTGCATAGTAAAAGCAGAACCCTTTTGGGATTCTGCTTTTTTTGTGCCGTGCCGTGCAGGGCGGGCGGTTGCGGTTGCCTTCGGCCCGTGCCGGCAGATTGCCGGACGGCGTCTCAGAAAGCGTATCCGAACCCGATGTTCAGGTAGATGGGATACATGTTGAAGGAGATGGTTTCGAAATCCTTCTTGAAAATATTGTTCAGTCCCCACATCAGGTCGCCCGAGACGGTCAGGTGCCGGAAGGCTTTCCAGTTCACGCCGGCCTGTACGCCGTATTGCACCGTGCGGAGGTTGTCCGAGAAATCGTACAGCGCGATCCGGTCGCCCTCGAACTGCACCTTGTTTCCCGTGGGGTTGTTTTCGCGCAGGTAGCCGTCGTAGACGTGCCCCGAGAAATCCCCGCTCGTTTTGAATGACACGTAGGGACCCGCGCCGAGCCGCAGCCGGTTATTGACCTTGTAGGTCGCCACCAGCGGAATCGAAAGGAACGTGCTTCGGTATTTGGTCTTAACCATACCGGTCCAGTTGCCCTTGATGCGTTCGCCGCCGTCGCCGAAAATCTCCATGCTGTAATTTTTCGTCTGGGCCTTGGTCTGCATGCCTTTGGTCTCCAGGCGCAGGCCGAACAGGAATCCCCAGCGCTGCTTCTCCCCGAACCACTTGATGACATCGCCCTCGATCGAAAAACAGAACGTCGGCGAGTAACCCTCGATTTTGCGGATTTCCTGGGGCAGCGGAAGCGGCGAGGTGCCTCCGATGCTGATACCCGCTCTCACCTCATATTCCAGTCCGAGGAGCAGCGAGCGGATAATCCCGCCCGAACGGTCCTCCTGTGCGTATGTACGGGTTGCGGCGCAGACCGAGGCGACCAGCATAACGGCCGCGATAGCATATTTTTTCATGTTCAATTTCTTCGTTTCGGGGGTTATTCCTCTTCGTCTCTGTACTCCATCGTCACTTCGTCCACGCAGAGCGTGCTGCCGGGAGCGCCTGAAAAATGGTCGCCGTCGATACTCGATGAGAATACGACAGCCAGGCTGTACTTACCTTCGGCGAGTTTGTCCGGATCCACCTCCTTTCCCGGGCGGCGATTGAACGGGAGATCGAATTCCGTCCACTCGTCCGTCTCTTTCGCATTGGTGATCTGTGCGACAGCGAGGATGTTCGGGTTGTCTTCCGCGAGGGCGTTCGTACCGTCGAGAGTCTTCATATCCTCCGTACTTTCGTAGAACACCGCATAGATGTTGAAAATATCCCTCTTGCCCGGGATTGGCTTCAGTTTGTCCTTCGCCGATTCGTCCAGTTCGTAGAATATATCGCCTGCTTTGTATTTGTAATATCCCTTCATTCTGCTCGGGACTGCGTCGGTCGGGATTCCGAATTTCGTTGCCTTCAGCGGATTCGAGAGGGCGTTCAGGACCTCGAACGTGCCGAGAAAAAGGTTGCCGGCCGCAATGGGCATATTCATTTTCGCGCCGAAATCACCGGTGCGGCGGGTCGTCAGCGCCAGACATTTGCCATTTTTACCGATATTCGACTGGTAGGTCGGGTAGGTGTCAGCGCCGCTTCCGGCTCCGGTCAGCGCATAGCCCGAGTTTCCGCTGGCCCATTCGATCGTCTTTTTTCCCAAATTGTCCGTTTCGTAGAAAATCTGATATTCGCCTTTCGCTGTTTTTGTCGTGCGTACATGCTCGAACTGGAAGAGGGTGGGTATGTTGTAGGTGGTCGTGGCTTCGACCTTGTACTGCTTCTTCCATTGGCCGTCCTCGGAGGTCACCTCATAGTACTGCGGCGACGAGAAATTGAGCGTCGTGCCGCTTGCCGGAGAGATCGTGGCGCCGGGCGTCAGCGTGAATTCCGGGGCGAGGGCGGACAGGTCCGCTGTTTTTTTCAGGTAGAGGGTGACTTTCTCATTTTCGATAACCGGGTCCCGGTTCAGCACGTCGTCCGCAAGCGTGCAGCTTTCGATATCGGCTTCCGTATTCAGCGCTTCTTCCCGGATACACGAGACACAGGCGGCGCCGGCAAGCAGCAGGGAGATTGTAAAAACTTTCAATTTCATATCGTTTCAACTTGGGAGTGAAATATATTCGGTGCAAAGGTAGGTCCATTTCGCAGAAAAATCAAGTGTTTTCATCCTATTCCGCGATTGTTATCACGGAACCGCTGTTTTTCATCACGAATAAAACGGGCTTGATCTCAGCCGCGTGTAAAAGCGGCGAAACGGCTCCCTGCACGCAGGGCGGATGTAACAAAAACCTCCCCGCCTTGCGGCAGGGAGGCGTGTTTGCGGAAGGACCGGCGAGATCAATAGACCCACTTGAAATCCTTGACGTAGAATGAATTTTTGCTTCCGTTCAGATAATCCCCGTAACGGCTGGTCGAACAGGAGATGATGATCGTGTAATTGCCGTTGGGAATTCCTGCATCTTTGTCATAGTAGTTGAGCGGAATAGTCAGTAATGTATCGTCGGCAACATCCTGATCCGGATAGACGGCTCCGTAGGCGATCAGACCCGTTTTTTCATCTTCGGACAATCCGGTCAGGGATTCGGGGTCCCAACTTCCCGTCGGTGCTCCGTTGTTTCCCGACATTACGTCGTGACGTGCATCCCAGTTGATGATGCACACCATAACGCTCGCTTGGTCGTGTCCTGAGGTGATTTCGTTTGCATGCGGGTATTTTGTGACGATCTTGTCTCCGAATGTGATTTTGTGGTTCAGCGTGAGGGCCGTCGGACGGGCTGTATAAGTGTATTTCTGCCCGAATCCTACCGTTCCGTAGGAAGTTGCACCGAAGATACCCTGTTTGACGAAGGTGAATGTTCCCGTGAAAAGATTACCGGGAGCAAGTATGCCGATGATCTCGTTTGCCTGCATATAGGCATAGGGACTACTGAAGGTGCAGAGTTTCGCTGCCATCGAGTTGTTTCCGCTGCCCCAAAACGTCGACGCGGTGTTGTCAGAGGTAAAACAGCTCATACCGGAGGAGAAGGAGTCGATGTTATCGCCCGAATTGTTTGCCGGCGTGAATGTTCCTTCGGCGGCTTTGCTCCCGTCGATCAGCAGTTGGTACTTGTAGCTCTTTTGGGCAAAAACGCCCGTTCCCGGTTCCACCGTGTATATTTTCTGGTTGCTCGGATTTTGGCTTTCGTTCCAGGTGGCCTTTATTGTCGCCGTGAGCGTACCGTTCTCATTAGCGGTCAGGACGGCCGTTTGCCATTCCGAGGCGCCCTCGGCCTGGTATTCCAGTACGGACGTTGCCAGGGGCGCATTGGTAATGGTCAGCGTCGCCGTATTGGTCCAAAGATCGGCATCGTTGTTATAAACCACTTCGGCGGGCTCCGGTTCGGGAGTCGATTCCGGAACCTTGAAGACCAGCGATTGCACGGTTTCCTGTCCGGCGAGGTCGGTTACATGGACCTCGAACGTGTGCAGAGTACCCGCTGCGTTGCTTTCGAGAATCATCGGTACAAGAGCCGTAATATCGAACAAGGTGGATTTCTTGTACTGCACTTGCGTCTTATGGGCCAGTTCGAGTTCGGAAAACGGGAGTTCTCCGAGTACGGTCGAATGGATAGCCTCGTCGTTGAAGATATCCATGCCGGTGATGCCTACCACATCGTTGAGATAGTCCGACATGATGTTTACGCTCAATGCCGCGAAGCCCGCCGGAGCGTCGATCGTGATCGCTGCGGAGTAAGTCAGGGCATTGTTCTCGTCCACCGTGATTTCGTGCACCTCGTCCGGGTCCTGCCCCGGCCAGTCGAACGACGGTGCGGCGGCCTTTGCGAACGCCATGTCGGCGATCTCCTTCTGGTAGAGTTTGCCGGCCTCGAAGGGTTGTTCGCTGCGGGCGACGTTCACCGTTCCCATCCGCTGGGCGTCGGTGATGACGTCGAAGGTCAGCCCGTCGTAATTGCCCGGCAGGACGTTGAAATAGGCCTCGAGGTCGCTGGCCGCGGGAGCCGTGGCGGGATCGAACATGAGGGCGATGACGTTCGACCGTCCGTCGGCGTTGAGCGCCATGCCGGCGCCCATGTTCGAGATGTCGAAATCGAGGCTTTGGGCCGAAAGCAGCTGTTCGGCGTTGGTCGATGTCAGCAGGACGCTGCGCACCTTCTCCCCGGCGTTGCCGCCGCCCTTGACCGAGAGGTTGAGGATCGAGGTGAGACGGTTGAGGCGGAACTTGATCGGCTCGCCTTCGTCGGTTTTGCCGCGTTCGGCGTTGCTGAAGCTGAGCATCTCGGCCACGAGGGCGTCCGATGCGCAGTTGTAGGCGTTGCCCAGCTGGGTGCGCAGGTTGCCGAAGGGAATGGCGGCCGTCTTTCCGCTGATTGCGGCGTGAGGATAGAAGGCCAGGTACTGCCAGTCTCCGGTGCCGGCGGGCAGCTCGCCTTCGAAGGCGAACTCATTGCTGTTGAAAACGAATCGCCGGGGCTCCGCCGAAAAATCGGAGTTTCCGGGGACGGAGTAGAGCACGCCCATGGCGTCGCCGTCCTCCCACGATCCGGAGAAGGTCGTTCCGTTGACCTCGATATTGGCGCGGCTGTCCTTGTTGACGACCGTTTCGGCGTGGATTTTTACAAGCGCGTCGTTGCCGGGCGTCGCCGGAGCGCTGGTTTCGTCGCTGTTACAGCCTGCGAACAATGCGGCGGCGGCGATCGACAGTATTTTGAAAACGTTTTTCATGGCTCGTCGTATTATTCGTTATTCGGATTCGTCGTAATTCCGCCAGACGGAGCTCATGGGCTCCACGTCGCCGCCGGGGAAAGAGTCGGCAAACCCCTTTTCGGTCTGCACGTCGATCAGTTCGATCAAGGGTACGGCATAAGGCAGCCTGCCCTTCTGTGTAGTGGGTACTCTTTTCATTGTCAATTATTTTTTACGTCGAAAGCAAAAATAGAACAGGAGAGTTCCATATAAAAATAAATTCAATGAACCGGCGGATGTTTCCCATGAACAAGGGGATTTAAAAAACGGCGCTAGAGCCGAAACGATTCGGCAAAGAGCGGAAATGTATATTGAAAAGGCCGCCCGGATTTCCGGACGGCCTTTCGAAAGGCGGTTGGACCTGTTATTTCACGTATTTGTCGAGCCAGCCGAAGAATTCGCGGTTCCAGACCAGCGAGTTCTGGGGTTTGAAGACTTGATGCGCTTCGTTCTCGAACTCCACGAGCCGCGCCGGGATGCCCCGCACACGGGCTGCCGTGAAGGCTTCGAGCGACTGCGTGTAGGGGATGCGGAAATCCTTTTCGCCGGTGAATATCAGGATCGGGGTATCCCATTTCGTCACGAACTTGTGCGGCGAATTGGCATAGGAACGCTGCGCCGTGGCGTTTTTCGTATCCCAGTAGGGGCCTCCGTAATCGTTGTTGACGAAGAACAGCTCCTCTGTCTCTCCGTACATCGAGTCGAAATCGAAGATGCCGCAGTGGGCGATGAAAGCCTTGAAGCGTTTCTCGTGGCATCCGGCGAGGAAATAGACCGAATAGCCGCCGTACGATGCGCCCACGCAGCCCATGCGGTCGCGGTCGGCCCACGGTTCGCGGGCCACGTCGTCGATGGCCGAGAGGTAGTCGCGGATGTTCTGTCCCGAGTAGTCGCCCGAAATCTGGTCGAGCCACTCCTGCCCGAACGAGGGCAGGCCACGGCGGTTGGGCGCCACGACGATATAGCCCTGCGCGGCCATCAGCTGGAGGTTCCAGCGGTAGCTCCAGAACTGCGAAACGACGCTCTGCGGACCGCCCTGGCAGTAGAGCAGCACGGGGTATTTCTTCGCCGCGTCGAAATCGGGCGGCAGGACGACCCACGTCAGCATCTGCTTGCCGTCGGTGGTCTTCACCCAGCGCTTCTGCACCTCGCCCATCCGGACGTTGTCGTAAATGGGTTTGTTAATGGCTGACACCTGCGTCAGCGTGCCGTCCGCCGGGTTCACGTCGAAGAACTCCGTGGCCATCGAGATCGTGCACATCTCGGCCGCGATTTTGTCGCCGCCCATCGTGAAGGCATTGATGTCGTGGTCGCCCTTCGTGACGACCTCCACCTCGCCGACCGACGGCTGCACGCGGCATATCTGGTGCGTCGCCTCGATCGGGGCGATGAAATAGAGCTTGTCGTTGCCGTCCCATACGACATTCATGGCGTTGTAGTCGAAATCGGCGGTCAGGTCCTGCATCTCGCCCGACGCGCAGTCGTAGACGAACAGCCGCGCCTTGTCCGCCTCGTTGCCCGGGCGGCGCTGCGAGAGGAACGCGATTTTCGTGTCGTCCGGCGACCAGACGGGATATTTGTCGTAACCGACCATCTCGGCCAGGTCGAGGCACGCTTCGCCTTCCGCGGCGGGTTTGCCGGTCAGGGGTTTGCAGATATTCGTCGTTTCGCCCGATGCGAGGTCGTAGACGAAAATGTCCGAATCGGTCGAGACGGCGTATTCGGTTCCCGTCAACGGTTTGCAGGTGTAGGCCAGCTTGTCGCCGGCGTTGTTCCACGCGATTTCGGCCATGTCGAAATAGGGGGCCAGCGGGGCGTCCCACTGCGCGTCGGGCATGATGTCCGTGCCGCCCGCGACCGTGCCGCCGCCCAGTTCGCCGACGAAGATGTGGCGGTATTCGCCCTCATCCCAATAGTCCCAGTGGCGGGCCATCAGGTCGTCGTAGATGCGGGCTTTCGACTTGTCCATGTCCTTGTAGATGTCCGACGAGCGGCGGTCGGCCGTTTGCACGGTCTGCACCCACCAGATATGTTTCCCGTCGGGGGCGATGCCGAAGCCCTCGACATCCTTGCCGAGCGCCGTGACCTGCGTCGCGTCGCCGCCCGAGGCGTTCATACGCCACACCTGCATCGAGCCGCCGCGGTCCGAGAGGAAATAAACCTGCTGCCCGTCGGCGCTCCATTTCGGCGAGAGGTTGTTCGAGGCGTAGTCCGTCAGGCGCGTCGCGGCCTTCGAGCCCATCTCTTCGACCCAGATCGTCGTCACGCCGCGGTTTTCGGCCATGTTGTAGTCGGTCTGCTGGTAGAGGAGCCGTCCGCCGTCTGGCGAGAGCGACGAACCGCCCGCGCGGCTCATTTTCCACATCACCTCGGGGGTGAGGCGTCCGGCGGCGATCTCTTCGGCCGTCAGCGCATTGTCGATCTTCAGGGGCTCCGGACGTTTTTCGCATCCGCCCAGTCCCGCAGCTGCAATAGCCATCATCAGGATAAGTTTTTTCATTGTCGAGGTTTCCTTGATATTTATTATATTTGTCGTCAAATCTTTTCGAATATGAACCGTACCGTCTATTTCGCCGACAAGGCCGTGTTGTTTACGGCCGAGACCCCCGGAGGGGCGTGGTACGCCGTTTCAGCGGATGCTGGGGACGGCCTATCACGGGACAAGATACTGAATTTTCTCGAATCGCACAATAGCGTGGCCGTCGTGGCGGCCGATCCCGACGCCGTTTTTGCGGCTTTCGCGGCGGAGTTTACGCCCGTCGAGGCGGCGGGCGGCGTCGTGGTGAACGGCTGCGGGGAGTGGCTGATGATCCACCGCAACGGCCGCTGGGACCTGCCGAAAGGGCATCTGGAGTGCGGTGAGCGCATCGAGGAGTGTGCCGCCCGGGAGGTCGAGGAGGAGACCGGCGTGGCGGCCGAGGTCGTGCGCCCGCTATGCGAGACGCTGCATGCCTATTATTTCCCGAAAACCGAACGCTGGGAGCTGAAACGCACCCGGTGGTACGAACTTTACACCCCGGCCTGCGCCGTTCTGAAACCCCAGACCGAGGAGGGTATCGACGCCGTGGCGTGGTGCTCCCCGGACAAGGCCGCGGCACATGCCGCCGCATGTTATCCGACCGTCCGGACGGTGCTTGCCTGCCTGAAAGGCGAGGTTTAGGCCCGGCCGACGCCTGCATCCTGCAAAACGCCCCGGAAACCGACATCGGGTTTCCGGGGCGTTTTGTATTGCGGAACGGGATTTAGCGTTTGTCCTGCTTCCAGACGTAGGCCGGGATGCGGTGGCTGCGCTTGCCGATGGGCACACCCAGTCCGAGGGTCACATTCATCATGCTCTGCTTGATGGGTATCCACTGCGGCGTATGCTTGCTTACCAGCATATCGGTGGCGATAAAGAAATTGATCCAGTTCGGGCAGAGGTTCAGGGCCAGGCCCACGGCGCCGCCGCGGTTGTCGATCACCGAGTAGCTGCCCGTGAGGGTGAACCAGGGCACGGGGTGGAAATTGACCGATCCGGTGATGTTGTGTAGGGTCTTGTACTCCCAGACGCGGGCCGTGTAGAGCAGGCCGATGCCGATTTTGTGGCGCCATACCTCGTACTCGAGTCCGGCATTGACCGATGCACGCAGCATCTTCGACGTGCTTTTACCGTCGGTCGGTTGGAATTTCAGCATTTCGAAGTCGAAATCCGGAGTGGGGTCTGTTCCGTCGTCCGGCACCGTCACACCCGAGAACTCCAGCGTCTGGGTCGAGACGCCGGCGATGCTCTCTTTTTTGCTCCAGCTGATGAATCCGAGGTCGGTGACGGCCAGCGACGCCTGCAGGTTGGGCAGGATGTCGTAGGTGGCGCCCAGGTCGACGGCGAATCCGTATCCGGCGGGCTTGGTGGGTTTGATGTCGATGTCGCCCAGTTCGAAGATGCCGGTCTCCGGATTGACCTTGGCCTCGGCTCCGCCGGCGGTGATGTCGATCGAGCCCTGCGTGTCGACGTACCAGCGATCCTGCTGGAGCGAGACGTTGAAGCGGTCGTAGTTGACGTGTGCGCGGGCCAGTCCCACGAGGAACTTACCCCGCACGCCGACATAGAGCCGGTCGTTCATCAGCGGGAACGAGTAGCTGAACGCCGCTTCGGCATAGGCGTTTGTCGAGGTTCCGAATCCGCTGATGTTGCCCTCCTGGCCGAGTTTGATAAACTCGAAAAGCGAGTAGGGCAGGTTGGTGTCCTCGTTGACCCGTACGTTGAGGTCGAACGACCAGAAATTCTTGTGGTTTTTGGTGAAGGCGCCGAATCCGATGACGTTGACGCGCGTGTCGAGTCCCAGCAGGTTCTTGGTCTTGAGGTTTTCCAGCGCGTCGGCCGACGACACGGAGCTGTCGAGCAGCGTCACCAGTTTGCCGTTGCGGGGATAGAGGACGTTGTCGAGGGCGAGGTTGCCGCTGATGTTGATGTCCACGCCGCCCAGTACGGGGATGTTCACGTAACCGCGCAGCGGTGCGAAAGCGGGGTTGAACTGCGAGCGGAAAGTCGAACCCTCCATGAAATAGGCTGAAGGATTCTGCGCCGCGGCGCCGGTCGCAAGGAACGCCGCCGCGATGAGGATGTATAGTTTTTTCATGCGATGGTGCTGTTTAGATGTCGAGTTTCAGGCCTCCGTTCTTGATGAGGTACAGTTTGATTTCGATCTGGGACTTGCCCGTTTCGAAGCCCTTGCCCGGATAGTATTTCTCGAGCGTTACCGGAATGCTGATTGCGGCGTTGTTGAGCAGCTGCCGCAGTCCCTCGGCGTAGAGCCGGGTCTTCTCGGAGTCCTTGATTTCGTTGGTCCCCTTCGTGGCGTCCACCTCGACGTCGAATTTCAGGATCGTCGTGGCGGGGGAGCCGTCCTCGGGTACGGATTTCAGTTCCGGTTCGAGGTAGAGCGATAGGGGCAGTTTGCTGGCGATCTCCCCGGCGAGGTAGAGCGAATTTTTCGAACTGCCGGAGCCCTCGGGATCGAGGTTGTCAGCAATCATGTCCACTACGTCGTCGCTGATGTCCACGCGTCCGATGTTGTAGTCGATCGGCTCCACGTTCAGGTCCTCCGTCAGATAGCCGCTGAACTGCGATTTAACCTCGTCGAGCACCTGGTCGTCGGTAGCGTAGACCGTTTTGAAGGCCGTCTTGAAAAGCGCTTCGTTCTCCGGGGAGGGCGAAACGCCGAGGATGGAGGCGAACACGTCGCGGTAATCGTCCCAGATCATGTCGGTCACCTCGTCGAGTTTGGACGGGGTCGACTGCATTTCGGCGATCAGGGCGTCGAAAATCCCGTCGGTGTAGGAGTGCAGGGTGAGTTGGGTGAGATCGACGTAGTCGGCGTTCCCGGGCAGGTTCGAGGGTAGCCATTTGTCGGCTTTTTCGCAGAGTTCCTGGATGTTGACGTCGCCGTTGGCGATGTCTGCCAGGGTGACGAGCACTTTGGCCAGCGGAATCTCGAATTTCGACTCGTCACCGCCGATGGTGACGTTGTCGGTCTCGATGTTTTCGAGATCGTAGTCCTTGTCGATGCACGCGGTGAAGAGTGCGCCGGTCAGGAGTAGTAGAAAAAATTTTCTCATAGGCTTGGATTATGTTGAAAATGATGGTGGTGCAAATATAGATGCTTCCGACGAATAAAACAAAAAAACAGACTTTTTTTACTGCGATTTTATTCTTTCCGTTGGACGGAAACGTTCAGCGCCGGTTTTTGCCGAAAAATTGCTACATTTGCCGAACGTATGGGCGGGACCGAAAAAAACAGCCTTCGGGAGCAGGTCGCCCTGCTGCCGCTGTCGCCGGGCGTCTACCAGTTTCTGGACCGCTCAGGGACGATTATCTACGTGGGCAAGGCCAAAAGCCTGCGCAAACGCGTGTCGTCCTATTTCGTGCAGTCGAAGGAGCACAGCGCCAAAGTGCGTGTGCTGGTGAAGCAAATCGCCGAAATCCGTCACATCGTCGTGGGCAGCGAGACGGACGCCCTGCTGCTCGAAAATTCGCTGATAAAAACCCTCCAGCCCCGCTACAACATCCTGCTGAAGGATGACAAGACCTATCCGTGGATCGTGGTCCGGAAGGAGCATTTTCCCCGCGTGCAGTCCACGCGCACGCTCACGCGCGACGGCTCGCAGTATTTCGGCCCCTACGGCTCGGGAATGATGCAGCACAGCGTGCTCGATTTCATCCGCGAAGTGGTGCCGCTGCGCACCTGCAAGTTCAACCTCGCCCCGGAGCCGATCGCCAAAGGCAAGTACACGGTCTGCCTGCAATACCACCTGGGCAACTGCAAGGGTCCGTGCGTCGGACTGCAGTCCGAGGAGGAGTACGGACGGCTGCTGGAGATGGTCGTTTCGGTGCTCAAAGGCGACCTGCGGCCCGTGCGGCAGTATCTCGAAGGGGAGATGGAACGGGCGGCCGGAGAATTGAAATTCGAACTGGCCCAGCGTTACAAGCAGCGGCTCGATGCGCTCGACAACTATGCGGGCAAATCGGTGATCGTCAGCGCCCGAATCGTTGATGTCGATGTCTTTTCGCTGTTGCCGGACGACGATGTGGCCTACTGCAATTTCGTGCGCATCCGCCACGGCTCGATCGTGGGCGTGCAGACGTTGAAAATCTCGGCGGGTGTCGGGGGCGATGAGCGCGACATGCTGACGCTGGCCATCCAGCACGTCGTCGAACATATCGCCGGGGGCGAACTGGCCCGCGAAGTGATCGTGCCGTTCCTGCCCTCGACGACGCTGCTGTTCGACGGCGTGACCTTCACGGTGCCGAAGCGGGGCGAGAAGCTCGATCTGCTGGAGTTTTCGCAGAAAAGCGCCCGCATCTACCGCGCCGAGCAGCTGAAAAACCTCGAAATAAAGAACCCCGAACGCTATACCGACCGGCTGATGAACGCCCTGCAAAAGGAGCTGAACCTCGACCGGCAGCCGCGGCACATCGAATGTTTCGACAACTCCAATCTGCAGGGAGCCCATCCGGTGGCCTCGTGCGTGGTGTTCCGGGATGGAAAACCGGCCCGCAAGGAGTACCGCCATTTCAATATCAAGACCGTGGAGGGCGCCGACGACTACGCTTCGATGCGCGAAGTCGTTTTCCGGCGTTATACGCGCCTGATGGCCGAGGGGGCCGAACTGCCCGACCTCATCATCGCCGACGGCGGAAAAGGGCAGATGGGGGTGATTCACGAGGTGCTGGAGCACCTCGGGCTGGATATACCCATCGCCGGACTGGCCAAGAACGACCGTCACCGCACCTCCGAACTGCTCTACGGATTCCCGCCCCTGCTGGTCGGCATCCGCCCCACATCGCCCCTTTTTCACTTTCTGACCCACATCCAGGAGGAGGTGCACCGTTTCGCCGTCTCCTTTCACCGTCAGAAACGCAGCAAGGCATTCATTCACAGCGAGCTGGAACGGATCGAAGGGATCGGCGACAAGACGGTCCAGACCTTGCTGCGTCATTTCCGCACGGTGGAAAAGGTCCGTGCGGCCCATATCGAGGAACTTTCGGCATTGGTCGGGCCTGCGAAGGCGAAAAAAATCCGGACCTTTTTCGAGACGGCGAATTGAATCAATCCGAATTGTTTTGCGTGTTGCGGAACGAGGCGCGGAAAAATAATTTTGAATTCTGAATTTTGAATTCTGAATTTTTATGTATCTTTGTCCACCCGATTCGCCGCGTGATGCGGATATATGCCCGGATGGCGGAATCGGTAGACGCGTTGGTCTCAAACACCAATGACAGCAATGTCGTGCCGGTTCGACCCCGGCTCCGGGTACGGAAAACACCTATTAATCAATTGATTAATAGGTGTTTTGCTTTTGTTGGGGTGTAAATAAAGTGTAAAAAATGACAATCTTTCAAATTACTCGAAGGAGATAATTATTTCATCGTTGTTATCCCTGAACCAATTCGTACTAATCTGGTTGTTGGCACTGTTAGGGAGTGGATTTGCATTATTCACCTTAAATATTGCCGGTAGATTAACAGCTTGACCAAATACTAGCGCATGTTGAGTGGGAATAGATGGCATGCGTTTTAATATTGTTTCGGAAATATGAGGCGTAATTTGTCTTATATGCGATAAATCTTCTGGGTTTTGAATGCGATGTACAATGAAATTACTACATTGGGAGAGTACTGTTTTGGAAAGTTCGCTTGGTCTTTGAGAGGATATTAGTAAGAACATACCGTATTTTCGCCCCTCTTTTGCAATTCGTTCAAAAATATGATTGGCCTTAAGAAATGTTCTTTCTTGGGTCATAGATATATATCTATGGGCCTCTTCTAATACTAAATTGATTGGAAAAGTATTACGAGGTTTGGCAATTGTCAATTTTTCAAACAGTAATCTGGATATTACGCAGGATATTATTTCGACCACTTCATCTTCACATGAATTAAGGTCTAAAATAATGATTTGCTGTTCTTTCTTAAATCCATTATCGGTATTGGTAAGCCCCAATAAATCGAAAATATAATTTGATGCCTGTATTTGGTTGTCGCTTCGTTTTAAGAAATTATAATCCTCCCTATCTCGTAAACTCTTAAATCTAGTGAGCAGAGATGAGCAATAATCTCTTATTTGTTTATTACCATGAGCTTCCTCAAATAATATTGCTATGTCTAGACATTCTTCTAATAGGGAAAATGGGAAATAACCATTATTATATGTCGGTATTTCGAATCCCTCTGGTTTAATATGCCCTTTGATCGTGGTTAAAAAGTGTGTTTCTGCCTCCGCGGCAAGATTTCCATATACAGAGCTATAACCTTGTAAAATATTTGCCTCAAAAGTCCCTTTTGCTACTAATGATTTAATGCGTTGATATTTTGCGACTGGAGAATCAGAGGATTCATAACATGTAATTACACAAGCTGCTAATATATGGTTTTTTGTTTCCTTTGTTTTTTGCTCTTGGTCATCGCAGCAAAATAATGTAGCTAATCCTAATGCATTTCTTAAAATTGGCAACTGTGTTTTTTCACTTGCATTAAGCAATAGCGCCCATTCTTCAAAACTTAAGAACCAATGAGGTAGAATGAATTTTTTCGAAGATTCAGTTTCCTGTTCTATATCAATGGAGTAATATTTAGTTTTGATCTCTGGATTTTGCTCTGTAATTTTTGAAAAGGCTTGTTGATATTCGCCGTTTACATCGAAGAAAAAGAAAGTTGAACCAGTGGCTCCGTATGACTTTTTCTTGTATATATTTTGCAATATTGATGATATAGTACAGGATTTACCGCTTCCGGTATTACCCAAAATAGCAGAATGTGCCCCGAAAAACTTATCAATATCAATTTTAATGTCGTATCCCTCAAAAACAGTTGAAGAGCCGATCGGTAATGATTTGAGTTTTGTATTTGTAATTCCATGTACGGTGGTGCAAACTATTTCCTCATCTTGAACTTTGAATATACAGTCTAATTCAGCTTTTTTTATGTATAACACATCTGAATATAATGCAGGATATACTGACACTCCAAATTCAAACTTAGACTCTTTTTCTTGTTTTTTAATTGTCCCGATTGGGATTATTTCCAGATATTTTACAGAATTATTTTTACTTAAAACCTGTTCAATCGGATTATTGGGATATACTACCCCTGTATCGCGTTCCCGTACACTAATTACTTCTGCAACTATGTGGTAGTTTTGATATGGTAAGATAACATAACTATTCACTTGTGCGAATGAGTGGATATCATCAAATCCATTGATATTGAAATTACCTGTACCTGCCAATAGTTCAACTGTGAATCTATCAGAAGATATAGCAATTATCTTTCCTATAACCCGATATTTATCATCTTTGTTCATTTGATAATTCAGTTTTTATCAGATTCTTAACTGCTAACTCTATTTTTTTATCTATTTCATCATTACTCAAATCAGGTAAGAGTTTATTCGTAATCTCAGAGAAAAAATGGAGATATTTATCACTAGCTAATTTGCCCCCGATGATCCAAATCCGGGGATCATTTAGTGCTATCAGTTTTCTCAAACTTGGTATTTCTTTGTCTCCAAAAATTATTATTCTAAATGATGGAATAGTAAATGACTGATAAATAATATTATTAATATGCTCATCACTAAAACTATAACCAATAGTTAACAAAACTGTATTGTTAACCATTATTCTTTTTTGGAATTCCCTAAATAAATCAGAATAGGGGGAACCAAGACTTGCATTTTGTTTTTTTGGTGAAGGATATATCATAAAGGTTCCTTCTCCTTTTAACCGAGCAAAAGTTGGGTCTTGTATTTCTTTGATTGAGAATAATTTGCTTTCGTTTGTATTATCTTCAATCCAATTGACTGATCCGTGAATTTTGTATAGATAAATGAAGTTGTCAATTACACTCCATTTATTTTGAGATAAGTCCATTTTTTCTGCATAAGCATAATTGAATGTAGTTGGATTGAAAAATTTATTTAATCCTCCGGAAAATCCATTGATATAGTGTATGCCTAATGCATCTAAAGCCCGTTCAGAATAAAGATCGTAATTAGTGGTGAAGATATTTGGCTTTGTAAGATTACTATTTCTATAAAGCAATTTGCGATAAAATTGCTTGTAAAGTTCTAGTAATTGTCCATCGTTGGCTCGATTATCTTCGTTCAATACTTTTTTAAGGATATATAATTTTGTTTTCTCAATTATTTGGAATGTCTTATCTGCTGTTGCTTTTAATAAATCGGAATTAATGCAGCCATAATAAAAATGTAGACTATACAATACTTCAAGAAATCTTTCAAGGTTGTTTTTTAGACAATCTTGAGTAATATCTATTTTTAACTCTTGTTGTAACCAATCTTTATCATCCTTTGTTAGAATATTCTCTATTGTTCCTGTGTTTTCAAGATTATAAAATTCTGTACAAAGAAGTTTCATAGTAGGGATACCTACCTCCTGACTATCCGTATTTAAGAATGAAGAGCATCCTGAACCCAAGAGGAAAGAAAGATTTTTTGAATCGAATATTTTGGTTATTTCCTCGCGTATTTCCTTTATTGCATCTGATTCATTTTCGTGTTTCGCGAGTTTATTCTCTGACCCTTTCAAGAAATATATATTCATAGCCACTTAGTTTTTTTACAAAAATAAGTAAAATACTGATATAAAATTAGGTTGCGATGAAAAATGCAATCTTCTATTGCAGTATCAAAAGATATGTATTAGATTGAGTTGTGTTAAAATATATTTCTTATCTTTGCCCCTGCGAACATCATAATATAAACACTACGTTTCTATACGCTCTTGGGCAGTATGGCACTTAACCATATGCGCAGAACCGTTGGGGCTTCCGTCCGCGAACGGTACTCCCAGAGCTTGAAATATAGTGATGTGTGATGTTCGCAGCTGCGCACTTTTTTGTTTTTATGCGAACATCACACATCGTCCGCGTTCCGACGCAGACACGCCGCAAGGCCAGCCGCAGGCGGTTTCCGCTGTGCAATTTCTCGATTCGTTTCCATTTTCATCCACCGGATTAGCAAATAACTGCTAACCAAATCTTTATTCTCTTTATTGTGCCATTCAGTACGATAAGGACAGCCATATTATTGTCAAATCCGTAATAATTAACAACATGGAAACGAATCAAAACTCCGTGCAGGAACAGCCTGCACAACCCATAACCCCCGAAAACACCCAAGCCGAACAACGCCCCGTACCCACTCCGGAACAGTCGGCCGGGCAACTCGCCCCAAATCCTGAGCCGCAATCGGAACAACCTACGAAAATGCTCTACAATCCCGCCGAAGCCGCCCGGATCGTCCAATGCCTGACGGACGGCTATTTCGATCCCGAATATATCCTGTTGTTTGGGAAACTGGTCGGCGGCACATGCCATAGCGACGCCGTGGCCTACGACCTTTTGATGGTCGTGCGCGAAACGCCCGAATACGACTGGATGCGTGCGAAGCGGATACTCCGGTACAGAATGCCTGTCAAACACCGGGATATTGCATACATCAACCTCTATATTATGACGTTAAACTACGTTGAATCCAACAAGACGCCCTTTCTCTATTTCGCACACTCCGAGGGTGAGTTACTCTATTGCAGCGATCACTACCATTTCCGCCGTCCGAAACACCCAATCGACTTTGCCAAAGCGTATGCCGATGCCAAATTGCATTACGACACGTTCCGCATTCTGGGCAACGAGCTGATAGAACAGGCGCAGGAAGCATTGAGCGAAAGCCGCAATATACGTTTGGCAGCTCTTTTCTCCGCGCAGGCGGCGGTCTATTTTTACCACACACTCTACTACGTCTATCACGGTCAGGAGTTCGATAGCCACGATCCGGTGGTGATGCACGACCGAATGCGGACGCTTTCGACGAAATTGATGCTTACCTTTGACGATACGCATATTGAAAGAATCTTCACGCTCCCCTGCTTAAAGAAATTTCTGGTCAAAGCGCGTTACGACCTTGGTTTCGATGTCGCGCCGCAGGAATTGGATATGCACCTGCAACGTGTGGAGAAGATGGGCGATATTATCGAAAACTACGCCGGGCTGCGGCTGGAGCTTTATAAAGAATTGAGCGAACGGCAATAGGCGGTCAATCATCCGAACGAACGGGGGCTTGCGAGATTGTCAGTGATCTCGCAAGCCCCCGTTTTGGTCACCTTACTTTTTCTTGGCTTTTGGCTGGATGTTCTGTTGGCTTTGTTCGTACCAGTATTTCGCAGTGTCTTTCCACTCCCGCCTGTCCCGAACATAATACCCTGCTGCACATGTCGCAATCAATGCAACGATTGCAAGCCCTATAATAATTTTCAGTACGATAGGCGGCTGTTTCAGGTAGCGGATTTGTTGCTGCATTTCGTAAATAGTGTGATTCGTCAGGTGTTCAAACTTTTCCGTATCAACCTCTATTTTCATTTTGGCTATCTGCTCCTGCAATGCCATTATTCCCTGTGTATTCTGGTTGCTGTCTGTTTCGATCTGCTTTAATGAGCCGAAAATGTATTTGAACAGCATTTTTATACCGGAGTTGTCGGACGGCAATGTATTGATTACGGGTTGAAACTCAATCTGCCCGATGCGGTTAGTTAGGTTCGCAACTTGCTCGGCGGTGCGAGCCGATGCTTCGGCTATTTCTTCGATCTTCTGGATCAATGCCGCATTATCCCCACCCTGTGATTTTGATACCTCGGATTTCAGGGTTTTGATAATTTCTTCTTTCAAATCCTCGTACATATCTAATGTGAGGATGTTGTTTTGTGTGTTATTCATATCGGTTAGTGTATTCTGAATTTTGGTTTGTTGGTTTTAATTGTGCGTAGTTTTCGGCTGCGTTCGGTCTGCTCGATGAGCATTGCTTTGGTTGCCTGCTGGATCAGGGCCGTAACGCGGGCTATGTGTTCCTCGTGGGATTCCCCGATCCTCCGCTGCATCTGTTCCGGAACGATTGAGCCGCAGCATTCGCCCGGCTGTAAAGTTATGCCGCCCGGCACTCCGAATGCTCCCAAATCGACGGATTCGCCCGAATTACCGCAGCTACCGAACAGCCCGGTGAACGCCGAACGGTAATGGCTAACCGCTGCCGATAAATTCCCGACC